>Ga0172372_10002273_pt1 | contig 29353 bp, 24 predicted proteins | sample LakKiv5m_2_FD_114544 | JGI IMG/M metagenome (GOLD analysis project Ga0172372, IMG submission 114544) | Freshwater microbial communities from Kabuno Bay, South-Kivu, Congo - kab_092012_9.5m | ecosystem: Environmental > Aquatic > Freshwater > Lake | place: Democratic Republic of the Congo...
AAAACTTCACCCATGGAGAGATTCTTGATTTGTTCGTAACCCACGCCAACACCTAAACCTTCTATAAGAACCTTGCGATTGAAACTCATTTCCGGATCTTTATCTTCAACAATTATAGGTATAACTCTTGCCGAAATACACTCACTTATTATACCTAAGCCTGGTCGGCAAATTATACCTAAAGGTCTTTGAGCTTTTTTTTGAACATAGTTTTCAAGTCCTCTCACAACTGTTGGAACAAACTTCAAACTTTTGAGCCTCTCGCTCTGTTCTAGTACGCTTTTTGTTCCACTAAACGAAACCAGGATTTCTTTTGTATCTGAAAGGTCTCTACTCCTCAAGTGCCAGTAGTCAAAAACTGGCAAGCGACACAGATTCCTGAAGAGGCGCATTTCGTCCCAAGCAAATTCCTGCATTGTAAAAGCAGGGTTATTCAACCATTCAAGTCTTGAAGCATCATTTGATGTGAAATTCCTTTGACAGCCCAACTTCTGATGATAAAACTCCCAGGTAAATTGACCAAGAAACATGGCATCCTGCCGGGTAATCAGCGGCCAAGTCAAGGTGTCAGACAAGACAACATCGTAGGGAGATAGTAAATCACTTAAATTTTCAAGTGAAGAGTCGTAGTTCACGGTCCGATTAATTGGCGGACCATCAAATAAACGCGGCGTTTGTGTCAGCACTATCTTGTCAAACAAGTTGTTTGAGCAAATCTCTTGTGAAAAAGACTTTTGGCTATTCCAAATTAATGATGTTTGAACGTCAGAGATTTTCTTCAGAGCTTTAGCAATAGATGAAACTCGTCGTAAATGTCCGTAACCATTACTTGAAGGAATAAAACTTACAGAATTAGTCATTTTTAGGGGGATTCAATACTCTCGATATCTCTTTCGCCATTTCTATTGTCACCACCTCAAGTGCGTCTCCAGACGCTCCCCCCAGGTGAGGAGTTCTAACAATATTGTATTTGCTCGCTTCAATGTTCATTAAAGGACACTTTGCATATCTTGAATTTTTCATTTCTTCAAATTGATATACATCAACACCAACACCTCCTATTTTGCCTGTTATTAAAGCTTCCGCGATTGCTGACTCATTCCATAACCCACCCCTCGCGGTATTTATCAAAATTGATCCTTGCTTGAAGTATTTAGTTTCATTTTCATCAATAATCGGTTTGTCTCCTGAGATTTGGGTGGCTGAAAGAATTACAACATCGCTGGCTTGAAGCAGGTCTTTGAGATCACTGATGGGCAGGACCCCTTTAGATTCGATTTCAGAATTGGGAATGTAAGGATCATAAGCACGTACATGCATACCAAAACTACGTCCATATTCCGAGACCTGCTTACCAATTCGACCAAATCCAACTATCCCTAAATTTCTTCGCGACAACTGAAAAGTTGGGAATTGCTCTCTTTGATTCACGATTGACTCTACAGAAGTAAACAAAGTGTTCCTTAGTAAGTTGCGCCAAACCGCCAAGACCAAACACCAGGTGAGTTCTGAGGTTGATGTTATCTCCTTCAGTACATTTGGTAAATCTCGTAAAGTCTTCAATCTCAAACCTCTAGAATTAATAAGTTCGAGATCTATATGATCAATGCCAGTCGTTGAAGTAAAGACGTATTTAAGGTTTTCAAAGATATTGACTAATTTTGAATCAACTACCGGGATTAGTTCTGTCCAGAGGGCAATTACCTTATTCGTGTCGCCACATGAGAAAAAAAAGTCATCGAACGTCATTAACTTAAAATTGTCGTCCGCCAATATCTCATATGCCAGCTTTAGGCGCTCTTTGGGGCCACCAAAAAGCACCAAGTTTTCCGACATTTCACTACTATAATGCAATTGTGAGTTCAAGGGTTGCTTTTATCATCTATTCTGACAAGCAAATTAGGACCTTTATTGAATCTGAATTCTTGAGCGAATTAGAAAAAGTGGCAAAAGTAGACGTTTTCATATATTCCTCAAAAACACTTTCAAAAAGGTCTGCATTAGCAGATTTGCATTTTCTTCCTGGACCGGGATCTCTGTTCGAGAGAATGGGAACTCTTCTGGCAAGTTCAAGGTTATGGCGAGACCGCATGAAATCTAGAGCACACTACTTTCGAGCTACGGCGAGTTTCGGAAAATTTTCCGATCGCTCAGCCAATTCAACGATGATTCTGTACAACATGGAGGGGTGGACGGAGGTAAAGCGAGCCTTGATCAGGTTCGTTGGAAACAGTCCGTTAATTTGCTCAGCGCTCAATGGCCTTCGCATGCGCTATGTAAAATGGATCTTTGCAAGAAACATTAAGAAAGCGGGGATAGATTTCCTATCGTATCAATACGCAATGATTCCTTTCTCTGGACTCCTTTCTTCCGAATTCGATGATTTAGTGGAGTCAATTAGCTCGATATCTATTCATACAGTTGCAGTACAAGAAAATTGGGACAATTTATCTTCTAAGACTTTTATAAACTCTAAACCTGATCATTTTTTGGTTTGGGGAGAACAGTCGGCGGGTCATGTAAAAAGCATCCATAATCTAAGTGATACCGAAACTTTCATAATCGGTAGTCCTAGGTTTCTTCCTTACTACAACTTTTTTGAATCTGGCCTGAACGCCCCAAGCGTTATGCCTTCAATAGGAAATGAGGCTTCGACTGTAACAAGACCTTACATTCTATTCACAGGCACTGGTGACGGCATAGATGACGAATTTATACTGCGCGAGACTATGCATATCCTGTCTACTTTAGATTCCGAAAAAACCCTCTCTTTGATTTACAGGCCCCATCCGTTTACGCGTAACCGAATCTCCTCAGAATTTGAAAGTGAAATTCAGCAGCTGGGAGTTCTCGTTGACGCCTCTCTCTCCTCTCGTTCAGTTTTCCATCATTGTCCCCTTGTTGCAAATGCCGAGTTAGTAATAAACCAGTTTTCTACCATGCTTCTCGAGGCTTTGACTTGCAACGTTAAAGTCCTCCTCCCTACATTTGTGTCTAGACAGGTAAATTATGATTACTCTGGAGCAATCAATGAATGGCATCATTTTATGGGTCTTACAATGATTCCAAATGTATTTATCTCATTGAAAAGCCTGGAGTACAGAAATGATCTCAAGAGAGCTCTGTTTTCTGTCCCCACTCAGAGCGCGAAGACCGTCTCCTGGATGATTGATTCTCGGCCTTCTAAGAATTTGCTTTGCGAATTTCACAAAGTGATTTGCAAAAATACATGACTCATATATTTGTCATCAATAAGTCAACCAAATCTTGGGCTTATCAGGTTGAAGAGCTTCTCCGCAATCTAGCTGTTGGGAAGAAATCTACAGTATTGGACTTTAGTTCTTGCCAATCCTGGCGCCCTACTTCAGTTAGCCGCGCTAAAGCACAATTTCATATTCGACGCCTGCCTAATGTTACTTGGATGAGTTATCGGAAACTAGGATTGATTAATTTACTCTCTATTGTTAAAACAATTAAATTTCTTTGTAAGTTCTTAATCTTGCGAAAAAGAAGACTGCCAAACTTGTCCTCAGATCTTGCATTTGCTCACGATGCAATATTGTGTCGGTTGTCTCAAACTATGGGAACTCGCTATTTCTCGCTTCGCAAAGTTCCTTTGGTTTATTTCTTCCGATTTACAAGAGAGGCCTTCTTGGGACAACTTGCTTACCCCTTCATTACAGAAGAATGTTCTCAAATTGCATTATTCAATGGTAGAGAACCCTTGGAGTTTGTGATTATCCGTAAATCGATAGATATCGGCATTAAAGTACATTTAACGGAGCTCGCTTCCAGTGATTCAAAATACGAAATTACTCTATCTCCCCTCACTACCAACCTGAGTGGTGGGACAAAGCTCGGAGGTTTTGGGAAGAATCTCAACCAATCGACAGTGTACGCAGGAGGGAAATCTATAAATACCTTCAGTTAAAGAGCAAGGGATTTGACTCATTTTTGGGACAAAAGTGGCATAAGTATTATGTGAAGCACGGCCAAGATTTTACTAATTTACGGCCTTATGTCGTTTTTTTTACGACCAGTACTCATGAATTCTCACCAATAGTTGAGTATGAGTGCAAGTTCGGCTTTCTTGATCAATTTGAAGCTGCAAAGACACTTAGACTTGTTTGCGAAAAACTAGGTTACAAATTAGTCATAAGACGTCACCCTAATTCACTTTCTCCTTTTGATGAACGAGATAGGGAGGTTCTATTATGGGATGAATTCTCAAGTCCCAACGCCGTTGTTTTTGGCCCTAAGCATTATGTAAATTCAATCGAATTAGCTAAGAATTCCCATATGGCTTTCGTATGGCGCTCAAGTGTCGGTATTGAGACGCTATTCGAGGGAGTCCCAACATATGCCTTAGGATCTGCAAGGTGGGCATTAAATGAAAGTGTTCGAGCATGGTCGGAAGAGAAAATCTATTCAGTAATTTCAAGCCCCGCACAGAATATGAACCTTACGCTTGAGATTTATGCTAATTATATGGCCAAAGGTGGAATACCTTTGAAACACTTTAAGAGTGTAAATCGATATTTCATAACCACCCTTCTTGGTGATAGACTTTATATGCGCTTGGGAGACAGATTCGTGATCGCCTTTAGTAATTGGGTGAGGAATTCTTTCTACAGAAATACTCGCAGGAAGGCTTAAAGTGTCTCTTACCGAAATAATTGTTGAAATAGGCAACACTCATGAAGGAAGTTTAGGGGTTGCAAAAAGTTTTGCTTTTATGGCAAAGAAATCTGGAGCTAAAACAGTCAAGTTTCAAATGCACTTAGCAGAGTTTGAAGGTGTTCTTGATGAGCCATTTAGAGTCAAATTCAGCGAACAAGATCGCACCAGACAAGATTATTGGAAACGGGTGAATTTTAGCCTTGAAAATTGGATTAATCTTGCAGAATATTGTAAATCGATAGAAATTGAGTTTCTATGCACTCCATTTAGCTTAGAGGCGGCACAGGTCCTTCATGCGAACAGACTGATACAGCGTTGGAAGATTGGATCAGGACAAGCTGTTGAATGGCCTTTAATCGACTATGTCTCTCAATCAGGTCTCCCACTTATTATTTCAACCGGCTTGGTTTCAGTGGAAGAAATTTTGTTGCTTCGGGAAAGACTTCAATTAAATGGAGCCTGGAGTAGAACAACTCTTCTGCATTGTGTAAGTCAGTACCCTGCTCCCATTGAACACCTAGATCTACATTTAATGAGTGAATTGAGAAAATTGGGTTGTCGAGTGGGTTTTTCGGATCATTCTGGAAACCCAAATGTTGCCCTTTATGCAATCTCTTTGGGCGCAGAGGTAATTGAAGTCCACATGACCCCTAGTATAGATTACTTTGGACCGGATGTTTCCTCTAGTCTGTTGCCAAACGAGATTTCCTGGTTGGTTGAATTTGCCGCTGTCTCTGATGTTTTACGGAAAAGCACCGGGACTAAAATTGAACACTTTAACAGGGTAGCTGAGTTAAGGACTATTTTTCGTAAAGGCGTTTACTGGAATTCGCACCTACCAAAAGGAACTGTAATTAGTGAGGCTCATCTGAGTTTTTTGAAACCTGTGAGGGGTGTTGATGTCATAAATTACGAATCTTTGTTGGGAAAAACTACTTGTGTTGAAGTCTTCCCTGGTGAGCCGGTCAAACTCGATCAATTGTCTGGGTGATTTGGATTGTCTAATATTCTAGAAGTGGTAGTAACCGCTCGACCTAGCTGGGCTCGAGTAAAAAGTATAGTATTGAATTATGCAGATTTATTTGGTCATGACTCAATCAAAATAACTCTTGCTGGTTCCTCTATTAGTCGGAACTTCGGTGATATTTCCAACCAAATTCCCCATGAAATTAGTTGGAAACCTCTACACACGCTTCAAGATTCGGATGATTTAACTTCTGTTTCATTGTCGGCGTTCAATCTTTCGTCGGCTCTTGTTCGGGCCTGGGCTTCCGACAGGCCAGATATTGTTATGGTGATTGCCGACCGAACAGAAACCCTTGGAGTTAGCTCAGCTGCAGCAATATCGCAAATACCGCTAGTTCACCTTCAGGGAGGAGAATTCTCGGGATCGATTGACAATAAAATACGGGATGCAAACTCAAAATTGGCTGATTTACATTTGACGACCAATGAGACCACGAAACAAAGACTGATTCAACTTGGTGAGAATGCCGATCTTATTCATGCGATTGGGTGTCCTTCGATTGACTTAGTGCGAACGACACTTGATCTTGGTGATAGCTATATGGTCCAAGATGTTCCAGGAGTTGGAGCTTACCTTAAGGAACAGCAAGAGTTTGGCATTGTAATGTTTCATCCTGATACCATAAATGAAAAAGAAAATTCGGAATGGTTAAACGTAATTATTGAATTCGTAGAACAAAGTGATTTGTCTTGGCTATGGTTTTGGCCAAACCCAGATCACGGCACTATTGGAATTTCAAAAGAGTTGCGTCGTAGGCGAGAATCAGGAGGTTTACAAAATGCTCGATTCGTTATAAATGTTAAGCCAGAAATCTTCATCTCTATAGCATCTAAAGCTCGCATGATTATTGGAAATTCAAGTTTTGGAATCCGTGAAGCTTCTTACTTAGGTTTGCCATCTTTGAATTTAGGAAAAAGACAGAGGAATAGACAAAAAAGTGGCAATGTTTTAAGTATAGAAAACTTAAGTGAATTGGGCTCAATACAAAGAATTTTTTCTCCTGAATTTCGTTTTGAGATTGGGCAAGACTTGACCTATGGAGATGGACATGCTGGTGAGGCAGCATCTCGGATAATCGGCAATTGGGATCCTATTCTAAAAATTTAGCTCAATTTTAGTCCCATAAGCTGAGCTTGACGAGTGCAACTTAGTTCATTCACGTGACGAATAGATGAGACGCGGTGTTCGATCGCAATTACCGTGCGATTATGGATTATTCTCTCCTCTGTTGTTCTGTAAATGAGATTTGGTAACGGGTTTCCAGTCTCAGCACCCAAAGGACTGGTGGCTTTGTCGAGGAAGATAACCTACAGTTTAGGAGCCATCGCTTGTGTGATTCCCATTCTTTGTTTTTGGCTTCCGCTTCTCCAACAATTAATCCATTAACACTATTGTTGTTGTAAAGATCCTCTTGAATAATCTTTTCCTTAAAAAAAACATACCTTGAGCGAAAAAGGTCTGTTAAAAGACTATTTGTAGTCTTTGCAGCTTTTCTTTGAAAAAGAAAATTATTCCCGTAGGCCGAGTAGTTACAAAAGTTTTAAATAGAACAGTGCGAATAATGAGGGGAAAATGTAAACACCTGTTGCTCAAGAATCATAATTGAAACGCCACGGAAATCAGTTACTAGCCTTCCCTTGTCTCTCGTATCACATTCACATGCCCCTGCACTGCAACCGATGCTTACAATCCAAGAAGTCCATCCCCAGTCAAATCATAAACAATCAGGAAGGATGAAACGTAGGTCACATAAAACATTATCAGCTTTGCCGATGCCTCCACCAGTTAAAGTCCCTCTTTATCTCCGGAAAACTGAAGAATTTGTGCTTCTATATTTCTTCAATTATTACCTGTTGTTTCCTGGTCCAACACCTTATAATTGTCTATGTGAATAACAAGAGGATGCTGACAAGAAAGTCCATATTGCAAGCTAAATTTTTCTTTTTTATTACCAATCGTTTATATTACATCAATGCCTTTATTTTCTTTGTTTATCCATTAAAAATCCTTGTATTAGGTTCTGATGGATTTTCCGAAATAATAACTATAATCGTTGTGATTGCTTTTTTATGTTCAACATTAGTTACGTTGTGGCGGCATTTAACCAGAATGCCACTTGCTTGGTCTTGGATTGGTTGGGCCTGTATCTTAATCGTGTTCTTGCGGTTAATAGAGCTCTACCTGTCCTCTTTAGGTAAAGCAAAGATAATTGTGTCAGGTGATAACTTATGGCTGCTTAGCATCATTCGGGATTTTATGGATTTTGGCAACACCCGTAACTCACATGCGATTAGTGGTATAGGCTATGAGTATCATTACGGTGCGATAATCCAAATATCGGTCCTCGCTAGACTGCATGACTTCTTTTTTGGATTCGGATTGATCTTTTTGATGCCAATGGCGCTTTATTTATTCTCATCATTAATTATTCTTAAAATTACGTCACTAATTTCGTCTAGTTCTAAGAGTCAGATATTAGCTTTAATCTTCTTTACGTTTGTTCCCAGTACTATTTTTTCAGGAAGTTTAGGTGAACTTTTTGACACAGTGATATCGGAACCAACATTTCGATATTCATATTACTTACCAGCGTACTATGGTTTTTCTCTAGTTCTCTTCTTGGCTCTAATCGCCCTGAGAGTCAATCCTTCCCTAATCTTGTTTTTGAGCCCCCTTTTGCTATGTTCTCTCTATTCCACAAAGCCGGTTTTCCTAATAGTTGCAATGCCTTTAGTTTTACTCTTGACAGTAGGGCGCTTACATAAGACTTCTTGGAAAGTACATAGGAAGCTATCTTTTTTAGCCGCACTCATTTCTCAAATGATTGTACTAATCTTACTGTTGCCTAGAACGGGGCTTTCATCACCTGTGTTTGATATACATATTGACTTACGTGCACTTTTGGAGAATGCGATCACAGCACCAAACCAAACCATACTTACATTCTTTATCGCACTATGTTTTAGTATTTGGCATATGAGAAATCGTTTAGATTACCTTCAGTTGCATTTGTCAGTTTCAGTTATCTTGACTAGTTTCATCACTTTCGTTTCGACGAAGGTGATTATACTGACATATTCAGAAGAGTTGCCTTCAAGAGTTATAACAAAAATCGAATCCAGTGGAGATTACTCTAGCTTGCTTACTAATCACGCTCAAGCGCTCTATTTGATTGTTACGTTGTACTCTTTATTGATTCCCTATTTGACTCGGGATAAAGAAAAGGAATTTTTATTTCGGGTTACCAGTACCCTTGTTTGCATTTGCATTTTAGTTGCGCAAATTGGCCAAGTTTCAAATGAATTAAAAGTTTTTGTAAGGGAAAAACGTTTTATATCTGAAGATTATTTTGATTATGGACCCTATATATCAAGCGTACAAAAAGTAAGTGTCTCTAATTCTCTTATTTTACCTAATGATACTACTAGCCCCATAAAGGAATATTCTCGCCCAAATTCTGCTGACTATCTCAGCGCATTCACAAATCATAGTTTTTACATAAGTAGATTGGGATGGCAGTCATTCAATTATGAATCTTGGGAAAGAACTGAAGAGGCTCGTAAATTCTTCACAACTTCAGATCTGGGCTTCGTTCTGGATTTCATACAGAAAAGCGGCATTTCCCATGTGGCTATTCATGCAAGATGTTCAAATTTTGTAAGCAATTCACTAGGTGCGGAGGGTTGGGAATTCCTTACACCAGAGCAGTTATTGCTTCGTATCGACTTAAAGGGGCTACCAATTAACTTTGAAAACCCTGAGTATGGTTCTTCTAGATGCATATAATATAATTAATCGCTGAACCTATTTATCTCAGAGCTGAAAGTGGAAGTTGATTATGATTTACTGTGGATAAATCCAAATTTCTTTTCCGCTGATAATTTCTACGAACTAGAGGTAAATAGTATACGGAATTTCTATCGACGTAATGAAACATCATGACTAATCTAGAAGTACTCTCGGTAGTCCGAGATCCATAATGAAGACATCTATCAGTGTCTGTAGCAAACCAAGTTCCCGCGGGGCCAACTAAGCTAACTCTCTCTGATAAATATTCGTTAAGCGGTTCATCGGTTTGAAACTTTTCTCCAGGAACATATTTAAGTTTTTGGCAGACTTCATCTGAAACTCTCGAGGGAAGGAGTGTCGTTGGTCCATTTTTAATATCCACTTGTTCGCACAATAACCATAGTTTAAAACACCTCGTTCCTCCTCCATCTCGATGGAAAAGCTGGCTTCCTTGCCAATTATCGGTTAATTCATTTGACTTTTGTGGTGGGGAATAAAAGACACTAATGTCGTGCAAGATGGGAAAGTTTTCGAGGTAATCGCCCACGGTTCGGAGGAGTGAACTTTGGAGTGCAAATTCTAAGATTGTTGGATACTTAGTTGAGATTGTTTCTAGGTTTGCAATTTGTTGAAGGTATTCTTTTTTATTTAACTGCGTTTTCTCCAACTTTAAATATTCCATTCTTACTTCTTTGGCTATACCCGTGAAACGAGCTGTAATTTCCTTATCAAATTCCAATTTCGCCCAACCAGAATTCTTATCCATCCGATTCTGGGGCTCTGCACTCAATTTACCCAGTTTTCTTAACCTTAACTCATCAACAAAAGGCCTAAAGGGAAGAATTAAGTCAACGAAAAACTCAAAAATTTTTCTCTCGCGTAGTGGCAGAGCCTCTATCTTCTTAGCAATAGGCTTAATAAATCTTAATTTAAGGTTCACGTTGTTAGCTCTCCTTTAAATGCCGCCACATCCCTATAATATCCGCATGCGCCTTGAAGAGATAGTCAAATGTCTAGTGTGTCGGTCGTGCGGTAACCAATCTCTAGTTTCGGGCTTGACCGGTGTTTCATGTCCACGTTGTCTACTGAATTACAAATACGTTGAGGGAAAGGTGTTTGTAGACGAACCGCAGGGAATTGATGTCCAGAAGTTGCCAAAATCTCTCAAAGGTAGCGCTGACGATAAAAACGCTCTTCGTGCTGAGAGCCGTAGCTATTTAAGAAATGTTTTTAATACAATTAAATTTGACTCGGTTTTGGATGTTGGCACGGGAAGAGGACATTATATTTCTGAATTAGGTTCTGATAAAAACGTGCTAACCCTAGACTATTTACCTTATGATGACGTACTTGTAGTAGCAAACATTGAAGAAGGTCTGCCAATTTGCGAAACTTCATTTGACATCATCATGTTAAGTCATACTTTAGAACATGTATTTGATACGAAGGCAATAATGAGTGACTGTTTTAGAATTCTTAAGCCGGGAGGATCATTAGTTGGCGTCATTCCATTCTTAACGAAAGTTCATCAGGCGCCTTTCGACTTTCATCGTTTGACTAACTTCGCTTTAGAAAGGCACTTTAAAGAAGTTGGCTTTATTAATATAGAAGTATCACCTCTTAATTCAGTGGTTGAAACTATTTCTCTGCACCTAAATAGTTCTTATAAATTCCTATCGAGAGATATGAGTGTCTTTCACAAAGTCGTACTTAAATCTCTGATTAAAACTTGGGAGATAACTTTACGAAGCTTGCAACGTGGAGAAATACGATCAGATTTCACATTAGGCTACGGTTTTCATTGCAAAAAAGCATTATTTAATGAGAAATAGTTGTGGTTTGAATTAAACGTCACTCTATTTTAATTAAGTCTTCTAAGAACGAAAGTTCTCTATTCGCTAAAAGTTGACGTCCGCAAATACTAAAGTGGTCCTGATCTCTCCACACAACACAATTTTCTGAAAGAATTCTATTTTCGGGAAATTTGAAGTTTTTCAAGCTAGAAAAGTATGTGATTTGGCTTTGGCTCGATGTTTCAAACAAATATGAATCTAGGGTTGCAAAAGCACGAACAACATGAGAGGGAATTTCCCTAGACGAATACCAGTTGATAGGATTACTTACGTTTATGCGGCTTTGTGTGTAGGGGCCTACCCAAATAACCTTTGTCAAGCTCGATAATTGAATTAGATAGTCCACTGTAAGCTCGATATTGCGCTTTGCAACTCTCACCTTTTCTCCTTCTTGAAAAAGCAAATTAGAGTCCACATTTCCAGACCTATCTTCAAGTAAGTATGATCCACTCTGCATGAATAACACTTTTGCCACACTAGCGCTGTTGTTCTCTACGTAATTGATAACGTCAGAGTATTGACCCAAAATGCTACTTGATGGTCTCGCTCCTGGATTTGCTAGTCCAATCACAAATTTTGGTAGATTCGATCTAGCCATAATGTCAAATAAAACTACGCCGTGAGAATCACCTATCACAATTATGGCAGGACCATATTTATCAGAACATTTATTCACATTTTCTTGATTTAGTTCATCAGTAGAACGAATACTGAACTTACAATTAGAGTTTAAAGCTTCGATTTGAGACTCTTTATCTTGTGACAAATAGATATTAAGTGTCTCTTTTTCAGTAAACGTAATTCTTGTTTGACGCCATATGTTATCAAAACCATTTGAGATTACGCCTGCTACAGCAATCATTGCTATTACAATGGTGCCCGCTAGAGCTTTTTGTTGGAATTCTTGTTGGCGAACTCGGTTTTTATCTTTAAATCTTTGTTCAAAAAAACGTAATTGTATCGATGCTATGCAAAGAGTTAGAAGCGCAAGGTGCACGAGAGTGCGTATTGAAACTTGATTATCAGAGATATAGTTCGCGTAAACTATTACTGGCCAATGCCAAAGGAACCATCCATAACTCGATTTTCCGAAATAGACGATTAGTCTGTGCGGCAGCATAGGTCTTCTAAACCCAGATCTCTCGTCAAAAACCAACACTAAAACTGCACCGAATATTGGAACAGCTGTGAGTACGCTAGGCCAGGTGGAGAGTTTTATTGGAAAGAAAAGGCAACATGCCACGATTGCAAATCCTAAACTTTTGAGTAATCTTTGAGTTAAGTAATCGACTTGTTTAACTCTATTTGTTGACATGTAGATTGCAATTATTGAGCCTGCAGTAAACTCCCAAATTCGTGAAGGTAGCAGAAAAAAATTTGCTCCAGGTTTCCAAAATGAAGATAACGCACATAACATAAAGCTTCCAATAGACAATGCCTTTAGCGAAGTCATCAGGTATTTTTCTTTTGAACATCGAAAGAGAATGAATACATAAAATCCAATTAAGATATAAAATTGAATCTCAATTCCTAATGACCAAGTGTGCAAAAATGTTTGCTCTTTTGCTTCCGTATCAAAATATCCACTCTGATCCCAGAAATAGACATTAGGTATGAAGAGTAAAATGCATAAATAACTAACAAGCACTTGCTTAATATCCTGAGGTGAAAAAATAACAAATATGATTGGGATATTTATTGCCAAAACTAAGAGTAAAGCGGGCACAATTCTCCTTGAGCGTCTTTCTAAAAAATTAGCTAAAGAAAATTTACCTTGGCCTTTATCGTTCATAATTGACTTCATAATTAGAAATCCGCTCAAAACAAAAAATATGTCTACCCCTATGAAACCATTTTGTGCCTGTGGTAACCCAATATGATAGAAAACAACTCCTGTGACTGCTAGGAATCGCAAGGCATCTAAATCATCCCTACTCCTCATCTGATTACCATTTAGGATGTTCGATTCATTAGTTAGACTTGGGTTACCTTAATCCAAAAAAGTTTCTTAGATTTTCCTTACTCACCTCTAGTGGTACCATCTTTTTTTTGTTTACCCGGTCCCACCAATCTAGCGTCCACATTATTGATTCTCTTGGATCAAGTTTGGGTTGCCATCCCAAAAAAGAATACGCGAGAGTAGAGTCTAAATTTAGAGAATTATCTTCCTTGGGCACAGAATCGGTCCTGAATTTCACTTTCAATTTTCCTTTATAATAAACCTCCGCGAGATCAACAATTTCTGAAACTGAGATACTTTTTTCACCAGGACCAAAGTTCAATGCATGAGGGAATTTATCTCTTTGTAGTGCCGCCTCTATATATTGTAAATAGCCATTAATTGGATCGAGCACGTGTTGCCAAGGTCTTGTTGCTTTTGGCTTTCTGATAACTATGCTCTCGTCATTTAGCACAGCCCTGATTACATCTGGCAAAAGTCTATCTTTTGCAAAATCTCCTCCGCCTATAACATTTCCTGCTCGTGCGACTATGACCTTAGGTCCACCTAAGATATTGCTAATATGCTGCCATGATGCGCAAACGGCTTCTGCTGCAACTTTGCTAGCGCTATATGGATCTTTGCCTTCTAAGGGATCTGATTCAATAAACCTTCTGCCATAATTCTCGTTTCTGTATACTTTATCTGTGGTAATAGCAAGAACAATTTGTACTGAAGCAGTATCGAAAGCAGCCCCTAAGATATTGGCTGAGCCCATGCAATTAGTCTGAAATGTGTCCAAGGGTTCTTGGTATGACCTAAGCACCAAGGGCTGGGCAGCTAGATGAATTACCACTGAAGGTTTGACATCTTTGATCACCCTTGAAAAATTCTCTAGATCTCTAATGTCTCCAACAGCGCCTTTAGATAATCTCTCGAGATTGGCTCTCTTGTAGAGAGAGTCATCTTCGGCCTCTAGTGAGTATCCAAAGTGTTCAATTCCTAGATGGTTTAGTAGCAAACTTAGCCAGCTGCCCTTAAAACCCGTATGTCCTGTGATAAGAATCGGACCTTTAAGCCTCTTTAACTCATCTCCCACCATATCTAGATTGTAGTATTCATCCCGACTGAAGTTATGTGCACCCACCTTGTAAGGGAGTCAAATGGATGAAATCTTGCTTGGCCGGATTAATGATCTGGCTCAAGGTCTCTTTGATTCTATTCACAAATTTAAACCCTTCATTCCAGGAGAGACGCTGATCCCTGTAACCGGAAAATTCTTTGGGGTCCAAGAAATAGCCTCCGCCATGATGGCTGCAGGCGAATTCTGGCTGACTTCAGGCCCTCACACAGAAGAATTTGAGAGCAAGCTAGCTAAACGTATTGGAGTAAGACATGCCTTTATGGTCAATTCAGGCTCCTCAGCCAATCTAGTTGCTCTCTCTGCATTGACGAGCAAAAGGCTTGGGGAGAGAAGGTTGCTACCAGGAGATGAAGTATTAACTGTGGCAGCGGGTTTTCCTACAACTGTTGCGCCAATTCTTCAAAATGGCTTAGTTCCAGTTTATGTAGATATCGAACTTGGAACCTATGTGGCTAACTCTGAGGCGCTAGAGGCTGCAATAGGGCCGAAAACAAAAGTGATAATGATGGCTCATACCTTAGGTAATCCATTTAATTTAGACATAGTTACAAAACTTGCAGAGAAACATAACCTCTGGCTCATTGAAGATAACTGTGATGCACTAGGGGGAACCTATCGAGATAAGAATCTTGGAAGTTTCGGAGATCTCTCCACTCTAAGTTTCTACCCTGCTCACCATATAACTACCGGAGAGGGTGGCGCGGTATTAACCCGAATAGTAGCTTTGAAGCCAATAATTGAATCATTTAGAGATTGGGGGAGAGATTGTTGGTGTGCTCCCGGAAAAGACAATACCTGCCTAAAACGATACGAGTGGCAACTCGGAGAACTTCCTGAAGGTTATGATCATAAATACACCTACTCACATATTGGCTATAACCTAAAGTCTGGCGACATCCAAGCTGCAATTGGCCTAGCTCAATTAGAGAGACTAGATTTCTTCGTTGAGAAACGTAGGAGTAACTTTCTCAAATTAAGTCAATTATTAGAACATCTATCTGATCGATTGATCCTTCCTACAGCAACAAAAGAGAGTAACCCATCCTGGTTCGGTTTTCCTATAACAGTTAGACAAAATTCTCCTAAGAACAGAAATGAGATAGTCCAGATTTTAAACAACAAAGGTATAGGAACAAGATTGCTCTTTGCTGGCAATTTGATTCGTCAGCCGGCATTTATTGATGCCCCTCGCAGAGTTGTTGGAGAATTGAAGCATACTGATCAGGTCATGAAGGACACTTTCTGGATAGGGATTTGGCCTGGGCTAACTGAAAACATGCTTGACTTTATGGCTAAAACTTTGAGGGAGGCGTTGAATTAGGTCTTGAAAACAATCATTTTGGCTGGAGGTTTGGGGACGCGAATCTCAGAAGAGACAGAGAATAAACCTAAGCCGATGGTGCTAATCGGTGATAAGCCTTTGCTTTGGCATGTAATGAATATCTTTGCAGAACAAGGGTTTAAAAATTTCATAATAGCAACGGGCTATAAGTCTGAAGTGATAGAGTCTTGGGCTGAAGAGATTTTAGAACCTTGGAATGTAAGAATTCTTAACACGGGAATTGAATCTCAAACGGGAGACAGAGTAAGAAAATGCATGGAAGCTTTTCCTGAAGATAGGTACTTTGTAACTTATGGAGATGGGTTGGGAAATGTAGACCTGCGTGCACTCCTCAGGACTCACCTGTATAACAAAAAAATCGCAACGGTAACGGCTGTACGACCCCCGGCAAGATTCGGTGTTTTGGAAATAGCGAACTCCACGGTGACACACTTCGGCGAAAAAGACCAGGCCAGTTCGGGTTGGATTAATGGTGGTTTTTTTGTTTTCGAGAGGGAAATTGCTTCTTACATTCCAGCGAATAGTAGCGAAGTGCTCGAGGCTAATACGCTTCCGCGGTTGGCAAGAGACGGGGAATTGGTAGCTAACCTACATTTTGGGTTTTGGAAACCTATGGACACCCTCCGTGAGAAAAACGAGCTTGAAGCACTATTGGGGAGTGGGGCAGTTCCATGGTTGACCATATAAGATTCCTAAAGGTCGTTGATAAATCTCAACGAGTTAAATTGGTTACGGGAGAACAGAGCAGATGAGTAGATATTTGGAATTCTCGAATACCAACCCTTTGATTGTCTTAGATATGGCGAATAATCACAACGGTTCACTGAAGCATGGAAAACGGATTATTGAAGAAATAGTGAGCGTTACCTCAGAATTTCCTTTTTCGTTTTGCTTAAAGTTTCAATTCAGAGATTTACCCAACTTTATACATACTAATTTTCGAGAGAGAACAGATATTGGATACATTAATCGTTTTCTCTCAACAAGATTGAGTTGGGAAGAATTTTCAGAACTTAAGTCGCATGCTGAGGATTGTGGACTCTTGACTGCTTGCACACCGTTTGACGAATATTCAGTGGGACAAATAATAACTCAGAGATATGATTTTCTTAAAATTGCATCTGCTTCATTTACCGATTGGCCCTTGATTGAAGCAGTAAGTTCATGGAATGGACCAATAATTGCGTCCACAGCAGGTGCAAGCGTCTCAGATCTAGACCGTGTCGTGACTTACTTCACAAACAGAAAGAAAGACTTTGCTCTAATGCACTGCGTAGCGGCTTACCCTACAGAAGATGAAGGCTTGCAATTGAATCGTCTAGCCGCCATCAAATCTAGATTCTCTGACGTACCAGTTGGATATTCAACACACGAATCTCCCGATAACACAATAGCAGCGTGTATAGCGCTCTCCGGTGGAGCATCAATTCTTGAAAGACATGTTGGCTCTTCGCACGAGGGAAATGCAGTTAACCGATATTCGTCTGAAAAAGACCAGCTTGCAAAATGGCTACATTCGATTCAAAAAGCAATCTCTATGCTTGGCAGCAGCAAGCCATTTCTTGCAGAGAACCAATCTGAGTTAAACGCTTTGAAGGGGCTTCGTAGATTTGCTTTTTCAAAGACGGCCCTTAGTAAAGGATCAAAGTTTTCACAATCAGATTTATACATGGCAATCCCAGGAGCCGAAGGTCAGCATTCAGCGCAAGAGTTTGGAAAATATTCTATTTGTGAATCCTTGGAGGATATTTCTGAAGGAGACCCTATAACCAGCACAAATACAAAGATAACAAATAATGAATCTAGAGTGTTCTCAATTCGTGAAGCTGCACTTAGGTTTGTATCTGCGGCCGGGATTGTAATACCAAATAACGCTGTCTTGGAAATTTCTCACCACTATGGAATTGAATCTTTCAACAATTTCGGTTCGTGTATGATTACTGTGGTAAATCGCGAATATTGTAAAAAATACATTATTATGCTACCCGGTCAGGATCATCCTGATATGTACCATAAGATTAAGGATGAAAACTTCTTTGTTCTATTTGGAGAAATTTCCCTTCGGCTTAATGGGGAAGTTACAAGCCTAAGAGAGGGTGAAAGTGCGCCAATTTCCCCCTTGACAATTCATGGATTTAAAAGTGACCAAGGTGCAATCATTGAAGAAGTTTCTACTTCCCATGCTTCGAATGATTCCTTTTATATTGACGAGAAAATTAATTCAAATACTAATAGAAAGACGATTGTTCACTATTGGCTCTAGCCAAAGTAGTTATCCGGAAATGACAACTAAGAATTTCTCAGTTTCTGATTATCTAATTTGGAGACTTGGTGAAATTGGATTAGGACACATTTTTATCCTCCCTGGTGGGGGTTGTATGTATCTTATTGATGCGCTCACAAGACAGGAAAAAATCAAAGCGATTCCTTTGCTTCATGAACAAGCTGTTGGAATCGCGGCGGAGGCCTACTCTCAGTACACAGGCAATTTGGGGGTTGCCCTTGTAACAACGGGACCAGGTGGAACGAACGCAATCACAGCGTGTGCTGCTGCCTGGACTGACTCTACGCCTATGTTATTCATATCCGGACAAGTGAAAACTTCTGATAACGGCTCTGCCCTGGGGCTGAGACAGCTTGGTTTCCAGGAAATACCTATAACTGAAGTCGTGAAACCGATAACAAAAAAGGCAGTCCGCATTGAGGGGGCAAATAACTTTGTAACGGTATTTGAGAACCTGCTCGAATTAAGTAAGTCAGACAGACCTGGCCCTGTCTGGCTAGACATTCCCCTTGATATTCAAAACCAGGTGTGTACGATACCTGAAAAGCAATGGCATAGACAAAGTGACCCGCCTCCGCCAAATTTAGCCTCTGAAGTAACAAGTTTGATTTCTGTGCTAACAGAGTCTGAGAGACCTCTGTTACTTCTTGGCAACGGAATCCGGCTTAGTGGAACTTTGGATAGTGTTGAAAAGTCTCTACGACTTGCTGGAATTCCCACTCTTCTAACTTGGAAAATGATTGACTTCTTTGACGAAGAGGACAGTTTCAATGCGGGGAGGCCCGGGGCAATTGCACAGCCTTGGAGCAATATTTTGCAGGAGGAGGCTGATCTTCTAATATGCCTTGGAGCAAGAATTGATACTGGACAATCTTCTTACAACCTCAAAGGATTTGCTCAGAATGCAATTAAATATGTTGTTGATGTTGATAGCGCTGAACTAAAGAAATTTCCGAGCAATTCAAACTACAGACTTCTTAATTTCGACTTAACAGATTTTGTCCCAGAATTACTTCGGCAATTACACTTTTCTAATTTCAGTTCAGAAAAACCAAGTCTTTCAAAATGGCGGGAGAGACTAATTGAGTTAAAGTGTGAATACCGTAGAAATTTGATTGGAAAGTCTTCCAGGGGCAATCAAGTGAATCTATACAAATTTATTGCTGTTTTATCAAGTGCTCTGAAGTCAGATGCTGTATTAGTTCCGGGCAGTTCTGGCGCATGCAGTGAAGTTGTGATGCAGTCTTTTCAAGTTAAGCGAGGTCAAAGGGTCTTCAACTCTGAAGGGTTGGGTCCTATGGGATTCGGAGTTCCTGCCGCGTTGGGTGCGTGTATAGCTGGCGATAAACGCCAAGTTATTTGTATTGATGGTGATGGTGGTTTCTTAATGAATATCCAAGAGTTAGCATCCGTAAAATTGCATGCCGATAACATAATATTCTTTGTTCTCAACAATAATGGTTATGGTTCCATTAAGTTGACTCACGACAAACTATTTTCAGGTCGTAGATTGGGGACTGACCCCTCAACTGGGCTAGCTCTAGTTAACACCCGAGCAGTTGCAACTGCATTTGGTTTTGAATATGAAGCTCTAAAGGATGAGACGAATATAGAGAAGGAAATCGAGAAAATACTTGCCAATAAATCATCAGTTATTGTGGAGGTTTTTGTGGATCCCAACCAGATAACCCTGCCTAGAGTCAAGACTGTGCGCGATAGCTTGGGTAACCCACTACCTGCCGACATGAAAGTAATGGATTTTTAGCTTCCTTTCTTTTGCTTATTGTAAAATATTCAAGATCTCGATAGTTTGACTAATGTTTGTAATTCTATAGTCAGGTTCGACACTCAAAGTATTGATGGTTTCTTCCGAGCTAAGATAAACTACTTTAACATCGGCATTCCTTGCAGCAACGACATCACTTTCCTGGTCACCTACATACAAATCCAGGTTTAAAGTTTTCATCAAAGAAGACTTTTTTGAGTTATCACATCCTCCATAAATCGGAATATCTGCAAGGCCAAGATGGCTCATAGATAATGCCAAATTCTTCTCTGTTTTAGCACTTATAACCACCACCTCAATATCGTTAGACTTACAATAATGTAGCAACTCTCTAGATCCTCTATTTAAAGTAGTTTTTTGCAGCCCTTCCGTTCGGTAGAAGTCCATATAAAGTTCAAACGCATTCTCGAATTTGAGATTTGAAATGAAACTATTTAACTGAACTTCAAGAGTCTTACCTTTTATCAGATGAAGTGACTCTTCCAATCGTTGTGTAGATTCAAGAGAGTCGTGAGATGCAACCCAAGCGAGTGATGAAGTTACAGATGCCCAACTATCCGCAAGAGTGTCGTCGAAATCAAGTCCCAGTAACAGGCTCTGTATTTGAGAGATTTTCCCTATCAACTAATTTCTTGCGGATTAGTTTACCAACGGCAGCAAGTCTCTGTCAGAAAAACCTTCACCATAAGGCACTGGTAAAAGCTTCCTGTCGCCCACAGAGTCATTGTGGAACTTAATGAATTCAAAATCTTCTCCAATTAGGCAATCTGGCCTATGTGGCCCAAGCCACTTATTCTTCATTCCCTTCATCAAAATATCTTTTAGTGGCTCCTTGAGGTAATTTCCTATAGACATATCCATATATGGGCAGGGAACTATCTCTCCGGTTGATGACACAGTAACAATTCCTTTAACTGTTATGCAACCTTGATGCATTCCATAAGATGGTGTCATGTGTGTAAAAACGTTGTACTTTTTTTCTAATTCCCTTAGATAGTCAGCGTCCTCTTTGAGGATAACCCATTCAAGATGATCTTTAGCGTTTCCAACAGGCTTAGCATAAGTTACATATAAGCCAATTCCTTTTTGTTGTGAAAACTCACAGAGTTCTAAAAACTCATCTGTTTTAACACGATCTCTAACGAGACATGTGGAAAGTATGAGATTTAAACCTGCTTCAAGGCAGGCATCTACGGCGCGCATTACTCGTTTAAACGAACCTTTTTTGTTTCTAAAAGCGTCGTGCTCTGTTTCTATTGAGCTATCAAGGCTTAATTGAACTTTCTCAACTCCAATACTCTTAATGTGCTTCGCCTTTTCAAGATCCATGAACCATCCGTTTGTGTCAGTAATAATGTAATGTTTTTCGGGATCTATTGCTTCTACAATCTCATCAAAGCTAGGATTTCGCATAAGTAACGGTTCGCCTCCCGTTAGCACGAATCTCGCTAAACCAAACTCGTCTGCTTGTCGTGATAATTCTCTGATGTCATTTAAGTCTAATTGGTGACGCTCTTCTTTTTTACCCGTCAACTTGAGTAGGTGTCTATCCATGTAATGCTCCGCACAGCAGTGATTGCACTGAAAGTTACAGAGCATATTTGCCGCCAAGCGAATAACTGGCGTAGGAAATCCTTGTTCTTGTCTTAACTTGTTTGCCGCTAACTTAGATGCAATGTACGGCTTGCGACTAGCCAAATCGTTTCTCTTGGCATGCTCAAAATCGCTTAACTGTCCGCTTTCAATTTCTTTTTTAAGTAGTGTGTATAAAGCGTCCGCCACTGTGTCTCCTTTGCGAGCAATTTCCTTGCTGGATGGCCAAAAGAATTTACTTAATTCTCTGCACTTTGCCCCCCCACTCTCCAGTCTAGACTATAGACTTACCTTACAAGAAGAGGAATTGAGAAAATGCAGGTAAGTGTTGATTTGAACGGAAGGGTTATACCCACGGGAAGCGAGCGGGTGTATTCCACAACTGACCGCCGGTACTTTTGTCTAGAGCAGCCAAAATTAGATTTGCCAGCCATCTACCAAAGGTTTGTCAAATTCTTTGGAACTGGCCAATTTGTTGATCTGGATTCTAGTGAATTTACCCGGCAAGTTGAACAACTGAAGTCACAGGTTCAAGCAGATCCATCCCTATCAAATCTCTTGCAGGGTATATATGTCCCCTTCTTCTTGCCGAAAATGGCTTTCTTTAAAGATACTCCTTTGAAGCAATTGGTCGTTGCGGCTGGTAGATCTTTTGAAGATAGTTACCCAAACTTTGAATTCCGCTTTCTCGCAGACAACGACTTAGACGCAATGTTGGAATTGAGACAAGATTCAAGATGGGAGAACATATATAAAATTTGGACTGAGAGAAGTGTGGTAGGTTTGTATTTTCCAACAGCACTAAGCGGTTTTGCAATTCCTGACCACACTGTAGTTTTGTCACGACTTGCAAAGAATTTTCTCCTGAGCGGGATTCCTGAAGCAGCTTCAGCATTCGTCGGAAGCCCTGGGATGCTGATGAAGAGTGATGGAAAATATCCAAATCTTCTCGCTTTAACTGCATTCATGCCTAAAGAGCAAAGCCAGAGCCACATGTTTTACTTTTTTGAAGCTTATGGGTGGAACTTATATTTCAATAAGCGGTCCCAAATTGGCGCTGTCTCTGAATACTATTCAGGAGGAATCAGCGTAATTGCCCAATGATAAAAAGTACCTGATAGTAAAATGACACTAAGCTCGGCTTACTATTCGTTCTTATATGAGAGTAGCCAAGATGCCACCTTAAGGGCAGGTTTCATTGCAGAATTGCTTGGTAATAAAAGGGCTTCAATATTAGAACCTCATGCTGGAGATGGATCACTGGGTTTGGAGTTGTGTTCTCGTGGCTATTACGTCACCTGCTTGGAGGATGATCCTGTTTTGTTCGCAGTGATGCTTGAAAAGTTTAGAGCACGAAAGGAGCTAAGGCCTTTTTTGACGCCATTGCCACTCGAATTAGTTGAACTAAAGTCTAAAAATAATTGGGATTTAGTTTTGTTGTCAAATACTCTTTCATTTCTTGATGACAATGCCTGGCTTTGCTACATTGGAAAAATAAATGATGTACTTACGGTAGGAGGTTTGGTAGTACTCAACTCGCCTCAACCGACTCTAATGCGCCAAGAACAACCAAGGACAGAGATTCACAAGAAAATATTTGGGACTAACGTCATTAAGCATCTTGCTTCTTCGTGGTTTCTAGATGAGAGAAGTATGGAAGTTCAATATGAATATGAAACATATTCAAAGAACAATCTAATGGCTCAAGCCTCAAGTAATCATGTTTTGTACCTGCGAAGTTCAGATGAACTGGCTAGTGCTATAAGTAGTAGAGGATTTAAGCTGATTTCCGTGACTGCAGATTGGGGCACAAGTGGGATTGAGTTAGATAGCCCGAGCTGCGTTTTAGTTGCTGAGAAGGTCTCAGGAATAAGCTAAAACTATGGATAAACAAAGCCTTCTCTCAGGCCTCGAGCTAGCTGTACCGGATGCCTCCAGTGGACTTGGAAAAGACCTTTTCCTAGCGATAAGTCGTTTGACGCCGATAGTTAATGTAGACCTACTGATCCAGAATTCCTTCAGCGGAAGGTTACATACTCTGCTCTCGTGGCGTTCTGACGAATTCTATTTAGGTTGGCATTTCCCTGGCGGAGTTTTAAGGTTTAAGGAAAGATTAGAGTCTAGAGTTAAGAAAGTTGGTGAGCAGGAACTGTCATCACTTATCACAAGTATCAAAGGACCCTTGGAAGTAAATGAGTTCATGAATCCCTCAAGAGATGTGCGAGGTCACTTTCTATCTTTGCTTTACACTGTAGAGCTTGATAGTTACCCAGCAATCGGCTCATATAACTCAACCGAAGAGAGTAAGCCTGGAGCACTGAGATGGTTCGCACAAGCACCGAATGACCTCCTGAAGCAACACAAGATTTATGAAAGTTACTTCTCAGGTGAATAAGGTTAGTGAGCACTTGTGTCGACTTTGCTCTTCCTCGTCATTGGACAGTGTGTTGGCTTTAGAAGGAATGCCCTCTCGAGCTCAATACTTTCCAAACAGTGACAGTGAAGCGAAGTCCTTGGCTGTGAGTTTAAATCTAAAACAATGCAAAGATTGCGGTTTAGTACAGATCCTTGGTAAGCCTGTTGACTATTATCGAGAAGTAATAAGGAGTAACAAGGTTTCAGGCGCTATAAGGAGTTTTCGTCTCGAGCAATTGGATGATTTTTTTGAAAAGTATAATCTTAAGTCTAGATTGATACTAGAGGTTGGATGCGGAAACGGGGATATTCTTGAGATTCTTCGTGAACTTGAATGCAATTTCCACGGTTTGGAACATAAATCCGAGTTTGTTGAAAATCTAGAAAAAGAAGGCTACAAAGTTTTCCCTGGCTATCCGAGTGAAATCCAAAATTTGGATTTAAAAAATCGATATGGTGCGTTCCTATCTCTTAATGTTTTAGAGCACGCTCCTAACATAAAAGAGTTCTTGTCTGGTATTCGGAAAATGCTTAATCCTGACGCAGTTGGGTTAATTGAAGTTCCCAATTTTGACATGATTGTTTCAAAGAATATGATCTCGGAATTTATGGTTGAGCACCTTACTTATTTCGATAGAGCCTCATTGCGGCTTGCTTTAGAGTCTTCCGGATTCGAAATTATTGAGATAAAGGAAGTTTGGCATAACTATATGCTATCTGCAGTAGTGAAAATGAGGCCGCAATTGAATATGGTGTACAGTATCCGGCAGTGGAACCTCCTTAAAAACGAGATTCATAAACTCTTTAGAACTTACACTAAAGATGAAATTTGCGTATGGGGTGCGGGTCATCAAAGTCTTGCCACAATTTCAATCTTGGAATTGCATAACCACATTCAGTTCATCGTTGATAGTTCAAAGAGTAAGCAGGGTTTATTCGCTCCCTCTTCGGGAATTCCCATCGTTGCGCCGGACGAGCTAAAGAATTCAAGCTCAGTTAAGTGTGTAGTTGTTTTGGGGGGTAGCTACACACACGAAATCATCGAAGATTTGTCAGTCAACTTTTCAAATACTTTAAAGATAATAACAATCGATGGCACTAAGTTAGTTGAATTGAAATGAAGTCACCTATAACTGAAGATTTGGAAAAGATTTGGAAGCAAACAAGATCTGATCTTGCAAACCTGTCTGGGAAGACCGTACTTTTGACGGGAAGTACGGGAATGTTTGGTTTTTGGATACTATCTTTACTTTTGTACGCCAAAGAACGTGGTATCTTAACAAAAAAACTTCTAGTACTTAGTAGAGATCCTAATCGTTTTATTAACAATCATCCGACTCTCTGTGCCGACCTTGGGATTGACTGGATTACAGGAGACATTCGAAGTTTTCAATACAGTGGAGAGAAGATTGACTTTTGTATTCATGGCGCAAGCACTTCAGCTCAAGAGACTTTCCTTGGCACTTCGAATTATCAGAAGTATCTCACCATAACTCAAGGGACTCATAGAATTCTCGACTTAGTTGAAAATCTGGAGATTGAATCTTTCTTATATTTGAGTTCCGGAGCTATTTTTGGTGGGGACCTCGACGCTACAGGATTAAACCTTGAAGAAACTTATGTTCCTAGGATTGACCATTTTAATAATAGATTTACATTGGGTCACGCCAAAAGATCTGCAGAGACTTTGTGCTTTCTTGCTAGGGAGCAAAATCCTCATAGAATAATTAATATAGCCAGACTATTTACCTTCATAGGTCCATACATGCCTTTTGATGTTCACTATGCGATAGGGAATTTCCTTGGTTCTGCACACGCAGGAGGGCCAATTCGGCTAAAAACAGCAGGCACAGCAATTCGATCTTTCATGTATATGGCAGATGCCGTGACCTGGATTTTCAAGAGTTTGATGTTGAATGTAAATAGCCCATTCCCACTACATGTTGGCTCAGAAAAAGCCAATTCTCTCGATGAAACTGCCCAATTGATTGCAACTAAAGCGAAGTGTGAAGTGATATTCGAATCTCAAGTTTCAGAAACACCTTCCCCCGCCCCTAATTTTTATGTGCCTTCGACGCAAAAGACTAGAGAACTCTTACACGTGGAGGAATGGACTAATCTTTCAAGTTCCATTGAAAAAACCCTGAGTTGGCTATCCAAAGGATAATGGTTCTAACTATTAGTTTTAGGATTTAAAGTTGCCGTCAGGGGTAGTTTATCTCTTGAATAATCTTTTCATGATTCGTCATATTTTGATTCTTTAATATGTAATAATGAGTTTACACTCTATCGGAGTTATTGCGTTCCTAATTTCACACTCTCTTTCATTTCTGCTTTTATTCCCTATGATGATGCTCATACCACTAAATCTCGTAGCGCCTAGATTTGCTATTTCTTAATGTTGTTGAGTATATTGATTTAGGCCAAGGAATTCCTCATAATCACAGCCAAAGAGGTAGAAACGTTCTAAATAGGCTTTGCATCAAACCAAACAAAGAGTAGATTAATGATATGAAAAAGACACCAAAACACAAAAAAAGAGTGGATATCGTTACCTCGACCCTTAATGAAGAGGACAATATTGGCGAGCTTTATTACCGCATAAAATTGGTTATGCGACAAGAGAAAGCCTACTCCTGGCGATTAATCATCTGTGACAATTTTTCACAAGACAAGACTTGGCAAATCATTTCGCAATTGGCAGATAAGGATAGGAGAGTCCTGGGGATTAGATTAACAAGGGATTTCAAATTGGATAATTCCTTTTCATGTGGGCTTGATCATTGCGAAGGAGATGTGGCGGTGTTCATGGCGTCTGATTTAGAGGATCCACCTGAGTTGATTTCTTCATTCTTGCGCTCTCACGAAACTGGTAATCTACATGTGGCCGCGCAAATAACTCATAGAGAAGATATGCCCTGGCTCAGAAGCTTCTTAACTCAAGTCTTTTATCGTCTCCTATTTGATTTTTCTAAAGGAATGATTCAAAAGAATGTCAGTGATTTCAGATTAGTTGACCGTAAAGTTTATTCTGCAGCAAAGTTGCTAGGAGAAAAAGACAGATTTATGCGGGGTATTTTTGCATGGACAGGATATCCCGCTACGTTGATTCCCATAACTCGACAGCGCCGCCAAAGAGGAGTTTCTTCTTTTGAAAGAAGAAAGCTCGTAAGTGCAGTTGATCAGAGCCTTGAGTGGATTTATGCATTCTCGAAAGTTCCACTAAAAATTATCTCAATTTTTGGAATCTTGGTTGGGTTTCTAGCTCTATTATGTTTTGCTGTTGTTTTCGTCGTTGTTCTAACCAAGGGTGTGCCTTTTGCTGGGTTTGGATCCCTTGTTAGTATTATGTTGTTGGGTTTTTCTTGTGTCTTTATTTTCTTAGGAGTAATTGGTACATATCTGGGTTTGATTTATGATGAATCAAAATCTCGACCAATATATATTATTAGGGACAAGACTTTTTAGAACTTGTATTCAGGAACACACTCCATTTTTAAGAATGGATCAGTGAAAAAAAAACAACTAGTTGAGCTTTCCAAATTTTTAAAATTGGGTATGGGTGTAAGTACTTAGACCAAATTCAGTTGTCGGGGGCACTCCTGCCTTTTGATCCTTAGTTTTTTGAGACATAGATAAAGCTGCAATCATAAGATTTTTTTCTAACTTGTGTTTTTTGAAGTAAGTGCTCCAGAAATTTGATTCTAGTAAATCTGAATTTAATTTTACTTGATCTAATTCAGGTGAATACGAACGATCCAATATAATTTTACAAATTGCCAGATAATAGAACGCCAATGTGTGGTCTTCGCGGACCGAAAGAACATTTTCAAAAGCTTGTGATGCGCTCTCGTAATTTCCAAATCGCATATCTGTGTCATTTATAAAATTCATTTCCAAGTTTATATCGTAGGCCACTGATTCAATTTGTTGGCTGTTGAATTCAGGTGTCTCTATAACACTTCTCTTGTATCCGGACTTTCGGATGTCGCCTTTGATATATCCTTTTTGAACAGCTAGTTTATACATATCACTGCCCACCAAAGGAGTGGCAACATTTATTCGATACCAATTGGCATTTAAACTTCTTAAAAAGTTCCGAGTATCTTCAATATCTTTTTCAGTTTCGCCCGGCATTCCAATAATTATGTTGCAATCAGTGTAAATTCCTAATTTGCGGCAATCTGCCGCAACACGATTTGTAATTGACAAGTTTAGAGGTTTTCGCATTAATTCCTTTAAAACTCTGGCACTCCCTGATTCGACAGCGAGTGTAAGTTGGGTCACTCCACTTTTCCGTAGATGAACAAGCATTTCCCAATCTAATTGATAAAGCGCCAGTGCATTAGGGAAAAAACATATTAAATCAAGATCTTGAGCAACATTCAAGACTCCTTTTGCCCAGTTCTTATCCCACAAAAACATGTCATCTTCTATCACTAACGTACTGGGATTATATTTAGACTTTAAAGCAGTTATTTCTTCTCTAATTCTTTCAAGAGAATGAGATCGCATGGTTCTCCCGTGCACCGTATGTTGAGCGCAGAAAGTACAGTGGAATTTACATCCTCTACTTCCCATAAATGTAATGTAATTTGTTCTATCCTTTATTGAAGTGTATGCCTTGGCTGTTGGATTCTCACGATAGTCAGACAAATTAATCGATTCATAATCTAGAAATGGAATTTCATCGAGATTCTGTACAAAACTTTGTTTGTAAAGTTTTTTTTGGTCTTTATTATATTTTGAGTCTGTGACCCAGAAATCTGAATCTTCAAGGTAACTTTTTATATCTTGACTTTGCAAGAGTTCAGACATAGGAATCTCGCCTTCTCCCGCACAAAGTGCGTCAAAGGTTCCAGGGGCATCAGAGAGTAACTCTTTGTACATGGATGTAGGAACTTGACCCCCTGCGATGATGATCGCGCCCTCAAACAGTTCTCTAGACACCTTAGCTATTGATATTAGATTTTCATATCCCGAGACAAAGAGTGACGAAATTGCAATTATGTCGGGTGTGAAGTCTAAATCGGTTACCTTTTGTATGCTGATTTTAAACCATTCATAAAAACTATCTGCCTTCGGGTCAGACCAAGATTTGTGCATTTCTACATTAAAGTCGAGAATCCGACTATCAGAGTTGTGCTTGCCTTTTACCCACCCACTTAGTGCGAGAACTCCCAATGGCACGTCAGTAATTAAAACACCGTACGCAGTGCCGTCGGAGTGTGTCCAAGTTTTACTATTTAATCCTGGACTCTTGAAAGACTCAAAAGTTATATTCGGTGGCACGATAAAAAGTATTTTTTGGCTTTTTGTAGGAAATCAACCTTTTGCAAGCTGTAAATTTCAGTCGCCATGAAATCAGGATAGCAGGTTTGTGAGCCGCCCGCGGGAATCGAACCCGCGACCTTCGCTTTACGAGAGCGACGCTCTACCGACTGAGCTAGGGCGGCGATGCTTTAAAGCTTCAAGCTTTGTAAGAATTAATCCAAGCGTAC
>Ga0172372_10002274_pt1 | contig 29348 bp, 24 predicted proteins | sample LakKiv5m_2_FD_114544 | JGI IMG/M metagenome (GOLD analysis project Ga0172372, IMG submission 114544) | Freshwater microbial communities from Kabuno Bay, South-Kivu, Congo - kab_092012_9.5m | ecosystem: Environmental > Aquatic > Freshwater > Lake | place: Democratic Republic of the Congo...
GGGGAGTTGGACCGAGACGAGGCTCTTGATCGGATTCCACGCCACCGTCGCCACGGTGAGGACGCTGACGGCGGTGACGATGACGAACCAGGCGCCACCGCGCCCCAGGGCCTCGGCGAGGTAGAACCCCGCGAAGCCCCCCCAGAGGCCCGTGACGGTATCCGCCGTCCCCGCCGGCACGGCACCGAGGCGTGCGAGCCCTGCGGCGACCGGGATGATCACGACGAGCCCGACGGGGAAGAGATCGATGCGCGCCTGCGTCGGATTCCCGAGGCGTCCGAGGAGCCGGAGGCCGCGGATGGCGGGGATGAAGGGGACGACGATCGCGGCGAGCCCGCCGACGAGCGAGAGGATCGTCCAGCGGAGGCAGCCTCCCACGGGGCCAAAGGCGCCACCGGCGGTCGAACAGGACTCGGCGGGTGCGGGGGTGCGACCGAAGATCAGGGCGCCGGCGAGGAAGAGCGAGCCGACCAGGAGGACGATCCCCGCGATCTCCTGCCGGAGGGGGGAGGCGGGACGTTCCGGAGCCGCCTGCGCCTCGGTGACGGTCGCGTTCCCTCCGGCGGAGAGCTCATCGCCCGTCGAGGAGGCCGCACGCCGAGCCCGCGGCTTTCGCGCGGCGGGGGCGAGGGGGGAATCGAGGAACAGCGGATCGTCTGACGCGGGCTTCCGGGGCATCGGCCGTCTGGGGTCGAAGGGATACCCTTCGGACGACCCAGGGCACGGTCAGGAAACGGCGCGCTTCGCGAAGAGGTCGGCCCCTTCCTGCTCCAAGAACTTCGTGTGCACATCCCCTCGCACGAAGTGCGGATGTGCCATCAACGTCCCGAGGAACGGGATCGTCGTCGGCACCCCTTGGATCACGAAGCTCTCGAGGGCGAACCGCATCTTGGCGATCGCCTCCGCCCGATCCTTCCCGTGCACGATGAGCTTGGCGATCATCGAGTCGTAGTACGGGGGGACGGTGTAGCCCGCATACGCGTGCGTATCGACGCGGATCCCATTGCCGCCGGGCATATGGAAGACCTCGATCTTCCCCGGGCCCGGCTGGAAGTTGCGCGCGGGGTCCTCGGCGTTGATGCGGCACTCGATCACATGCCCACGGAGCTCCGGGGTCTCCGTCACCGAGAGCGGGAGCCCCGCCGCGACGCGGATCTGCTCCTTCACGAGATCGACCCCGGTGAGCATCTCGGTGACCGGATGCTCCACCTGGATGCGGGTGTTCATCTCCATGAAGTAGAACGACCCGTCGCTGTCAAGGAGCATCTCGATCGTCCCCGCCCCGACGTACTCGATCGCCTTGGCCCCCTTCACCGCGGCGGCGCCCATCCGCTCGCGCAGCTCGGGGGTCATCACGGGACAGGGCGCCTCCTCGACGAGCTTCTGGTGACGGCGCTGCACGGAGCAGTCGCGTTCGCCGAGATGGATGACGTTCCCGTGCGTGTCGCCGAGGATCTGGAACTCCACATGCCGCGGCCGCTCGAGATACTTCTCGACGTAGACGGAGCCGTTGCCAAAGGCGGAGAGCGCCTCCGACCGCGCGAGCTGGAAGGAACGTGCGAAGTCGTCGGCATCCCGCGCGACGCGCATCCCCTTCCCGCCCCCTCCGGCCGCGGCCTTGATGATCACCGGGAAGCCCATCTGCTCCGCGACGGCGAGCGCCTCATCGACATCCTCGACCGGGCCCGGGGAGCCGGGGACGACGGGGACGTCGTTCGCGATCATCGCGGCACGCGCCGCCGCCTTGTCGCCCATCGTCCGGATCTGGTGCGGGGTCGGCCCGATGAAGGTGATCCCGCTCGCGGCACAGGTCTCCGCGAACTCGGCGTTCTCGGCGAGGAAGCCGTAGCCGGGGTGGATGGCGTCGGCGCCAGCGATCTCCGCTGCCGCGATGAGCCGCGGGATGCGCAGATAGGACTCGCGTGCGGGGGCCGGCCCGATGCAGACGTCGTCGTCGGCGAAGCGGACATGGAGCGACTCCCGGTCGGCCTCGGAGAAGACGGCGACCGTCTCCACCCCGAGCTCCCGGCAGGCGCGCACGACGCGCAGCGCGATCTCGCCGCGGTTGGCGATGAGGACCTTACGAAACATCCGGCTCAGCTGTTCGGGCGGACGCGGAAGAGCACCTGACCGTACTCGACCGGGTGCGCGTCAGACGCGCAGACCTCGACGATCGTGCCCGAGACCTCGGACTCGATCTCGTTCATGATCTTCATCGCCTCGATGATGCAGAGGACCTGCCCCTGCTTCACCTGCTGCCCGACGCTCACATAGGGCTTGGCACCGGGCTCCGGCGCCCCATAGAAGGTGCCGACCATCGGCGACTTCACGTCGGTGGCATTCCCCCCTGAGACCGGGGCGGCCTCAGGGGCCGCGGCGGGAGCGGACGCCGAAGCCGGGGCGACCGGCGCCGGGGCGGGCGCGGGGGCCGGAGCGGGGGCCGCGTACACCGCGCCGGGACGCACGGTCGCCGTCTTGCTCAGACGGATGCGCATCCCCTTGTCCGAGGAGATCTCCATCGAATCCACCGTGGACTCATCGAGCATCTCCAGCAGCTTCTTGACGTAGCGAAGGTCGATCATGGGGGGGGTCACGTGATGCGTGGGTGGGACAGCGCGCGCCAGCCTCAGAGCTGCACGAGGTCGCGCGGGAACGAGGTCAGGACATCTGGCCCCTCGGGGCCGAGCAGGACGTCGTCCTCGATCCGGACGCCTCCCCACCCCTCGAGGTACACCCCGGGCTCGATCGTGACGACCGCCCCCGAGGGGAGCGGCGCCTCCGCGGTCTTGGCGAGACGTGGCGCCTCGTGGACCTCGAGCCCGATGCCATGTCCGAGGGAGTGACCGAACGCCTCCCCGAACCCGGCCCGCTCAATGTAGTCCCGCGCTAACGCGTCGGCATCCCGCCCGCGCATCCCCTGCCGAACAAGCGCCGAAGCGCTCCCGTTACTATCCCGAACCAGGGCATGGATCTCGCGCTGCCGATCGGTCGGCGGGGCGCCGACGACAAAGGTCCTGGTGATGTCCGCGCAGTAACCGCGATGGATCGCACCGAAGTCGATCAGGAGGAGATCGCCACGGGCGATCGCCCGCGTGGAGGCCCGCGCATGGGGGAGCGCCGACCGGGGGCCCGAGGCGACGATCGTCTCGAAGGGGAACCCCTCGCTCCCCGCCACGCGCAATGCCCGCTCGAGCTCCCCCGCCGCGGCGAGCTCGGTCATCCCCACCTGGATCAGGGGGAGGGTCGCGCCAAGGGCCTGTTCGGCGATCGCGATGGCCGCCCGGATCTCGGCCACCTCGCCTGGATCCTTCGCCTCACGGAGCCCCTCCACGAGGTCGACCATCGGCTCCCAGCGCCACCGCGCGCCCTCCGCCCCGGCCGCGAGGAAGCGCTGCGCCTCCTGGTGGAGGAGATGCGCCGTCTCGAAGGCGAGGCGCTCGACCCGCGCCTGCCTCCCGAGGATCCGCCAGAGCTCGGTCCAGAGCGAGTCGGGGGCGATCAGCACCTCGACCGCGGGATCGACCTCCGCCTTCACCTGCGTGGCGTAGCGGAAATCGGTGAGGAGGGTCGCCGTCGCTCCCGTGACGAGGAGGAGGGCGTTCGAGCCGGAGAAGCCGGTGAGATACCGGATGTTCGGGAGGGCCGAGACGAGCATGGCGTCCACCCCCCGCTCGGCGAGCAACGCACCGAGTCGGGCGCGCCGTGCGGCGTGCATCAGGGCGTCGCTGGGCGGTCCGCCCCGAGCCCGGCGGACTCGACCGCATCACAGATCGCGTGCTGGATCGCGAGATGGATCTCCTGCGCACGATCGGTGCGATCGGTGGGGACCACGAGGCAGCAGTCGACCATCGCCCTGATCTTCCCGCCGTCCTTGGCGGTGAGCGCGAGCGTGCGCACCCCCATCGTGCGAGCGACCTCCACCGCGCGCAGACAGTTCGGCGAGTTCCCGCTCGTGGTGTGGACGATCAACAGATCCCCCGCCCGTCCCAGCCCTTCCACCTGTCGACTGAAGATCTCGTCGAAGGAAAAATCGTTCCCGCACGCCGTCAGGTTGGAGGTGTCGGTGGTCAGGGCGATCGCGCGCAGCGGCGCACGATTCCGTCGATAGCGCACCATGTACTCCGTGGCCATGTGCTGTGCGTCGGCCGCACTCCCCCCATTCCCGCAGAAGAGGAGGGTCCCCCCGTTCGCGAGGGTACCGTGTACGAGCGCGGTGGCCTCGCGGATCCCCGCGCCCAACGCCGTCGCGCTCCGCGCGGCGGTCTCCGCGAGTTCGGTGAGATGGGTGACAGGATCGATGGCGGTCATCGGAGGTCTCGCAGAGGGCGCGCTAGGGGAGCGCGTCGGTGATCCGCTGCATCGCGGCATCCGCGATGGCGGGGAGGGCGGCGGGATCGGTGACCGCCTCGAAGGCCCAGGTCACGCAGGCGTCGGCGGCGAGGAGATCGAGCGCGACGGCACGCGCCCCCTCCCCTTCACCCTGGGCGACGGTGGTGCGAAGGAGCGATGTCGCCGTCTCGACGAGGCGATCGACGGGGGCCCCATCGGCCGTCGGCACCAACCCCTGCACCCGCTCGATGAGCGCAGGGGGGACATCGGCCGCGCGCGCGGCGATCCAGTGCGAGGTCACGCGCCACGCTCCAGGGCGCCACGCGCCACCCGCTGGGCTGCCGCACGGACCGCCTCGCGCTGGTCGGCCGCGACCCCCGCCTGTGCCATGTGGGGCTTCCCGCCCCCCTTGATCCCGGTCTCGGCGCCCAAGGTCTTCACCAAGGCCCCCGCGGCGATCCCTCGCCCGACCAGGTCATCGGTGACGACGACCACGAGCCCCTCCTTGTCGTCCTCGAAGGTGCCGAGGAGGAGACCGATCCCCGTCCCGAGCGCGGCGCGCACCGCATCACCGAGGGCCTGCAACTCCTTCATCGTCGGGACCGCGATCTCCTTGGTGAGGAGTCGACCGGCGCCGACCGCCTCCGCCCCCGCGAGCAGGTCGCCGCCTGCCGCCCCACCGCCGGCGAGGGCCTCCTCGACGCGCCGCTCGAGCTTCTTCCGCTCGGCGAGGAGGTCGTCGACCTTCTTGGTGAGGGCCTCGCTCGCGAGGGTGTTCACCTTGAGGCGCGCCGCGACGGCGGTGAGGGCCGCCTCGCGCTCGCGCAGCAACGCATGCGCCCGACGGCCGGTCACCGCCTCGATGCGACGCACGCCGGCCGCGACCCCGCTCTCGCTCACGATGCGCAGCGCGCCGATCTGCCCGGTATTGCGCACATGGGTCCCACCGCAGAGCTCGGTGCTCAGGCCGGGGATCTCCACCACGCGCACGACGTCACCGTACTTCTCGCCGAAGAGCGCCATCGCGCCGGCGGCGATCGCCTCCCGATACGAGCGCTCGGTGATCCGGACATCGACGTTCGCCCAGACCCCCTCGTTCACCAGCTGCTCGATGGACTCGAGCTGCTCGCGCGTCACCGGGCCATGATGCGTGAAGTCGAAGCGCAGGCGATCGGGGGCGACGAGGGAGCCCGCCTGGTGCACATGGTCCCCGAGCACGCTCCGCAGCGCGGCGTGGAGGAGATGCGTCGCCGTGTGGTTACGCTCCGTATCACGCCGCCGGTCGGCGGGGACGCGGGCATGCGCCCGGTCGAAGCGCACCGTGCCCGTCGCCTGCCCGATCACCGCGACCTGCCCATCGACCTTTCGCACATCCGCGACCTCGAGGCGCCACCCCTCGCCGGTCACCTCTCCGTGGTCGGCGACCTGTCCCCCCGACTCGGCATAGAACGGCGAGTCGGCGAGGATGAGCGCCACGCGCCCATCGTCCATGGTCCGCATCGCGACGACCTCGGTCTCGGTCTCGGTGCGGTCGTAGCCGACGAAGCGCCCACGCAGGGCATCGGGGCCGGTCCGCCACTGGGCCTGGTCCGCGAGATCGTCCATGGCGACGCCGAGCTGGCGACTCTTGCGCTCCTCCTGGCTCTGGCGGCGCTGCGCATCGAGCGCGGACTCGAACCCAGCGAGATCCACCACATACCCACGCTCGCGCGCCATCAATTCGGTGAGGTCGACCGGGAAGCCGAAGGTGTCGTAGAGCTTGAAGACATCCTCCCCGCTGATCGTCCCGCGGATCGCGGTGGATCCCTGCGTGGAGCCGATCGGGGCCAGCTGCTCGAAGCGCGACATCCCGCCATCGACCGTCGCGAGGAAGCGTTCCTCCTCGGCGCGCGTCGTCTCGAGGATGTGACTCCGCCGGCTCGCGATCTCGGGGAACTGGTCCCCCATCATCTCGATCACCCGCTCGACGACCCGCACGAGGGTCGGCTCGCGTCGACCGAGCAACCACGCATGCCGCACGGCGCGTCGCAGGATGCGACGGAGGACGTAGCCGCGCCCTTCGTTGCTCGGGAAGACCCCATCGGCCAAGAGGAAGGTCACCGCGCGCGCATGATCGGCGAGGACGCGATAGCTCGCCGAATCCTCGCGATGGAAGGCGTAGGGCGTCCCCGTGACCTCGGCGACGCGATCGAGCAGCGGCGTGAAAAGATCGGTGTGGTAGTTGTTCGAGACCCCCTGCAGCACCGCCGCGATCCGCTCGAGCCCCGCCCCGGTGTCGACGCTCGGCTTCGGCAGCGGGACCAGGGTCCCATCGGCCTGCCGGTCGTACTGCATGAAGACGAGGTTCCAGATCTCCAAGAAGCGCCCCGACTCCGCCCCCTCCACGAAGGCGTCCAGCGAGACATCCGTCAGGTCGGTGCGCGTCCACTCCCCGGTGGCGTCCTTGGGGAAGGCGAAATCCTTGGTCAGGTGCGCGAGGTCGACATAGATCTCGCTGCAGGGCCCGCAGGGCCCGGTGTCGGCCATCTGCCAGAAGTTGTCGCGCTCGCCCAAGCCATAGATGCGCGTCGGCGGGACACCGGCGACCTCCTGCCAGAGCTGCCGCGCCTCGTCGTCCTCGTGGTAGACGGTGACACGCAGATGCTCCTTGGGGAGCTTGAGCTCCTCGGTGATGAACGCCCAGGCGAAGCGGATCGCGTCGCGCTTGAAGTAGTCCCCGAACGAGAAGTTGCCGAGCATCTCGAAGAAGGTGTGGTGCCGCGCGGTGTGGCCCACCTGCTCGAGGTCGTTGTGCTTGCCGCCGGCGCGCACACACTTCTGGCTCGTGGTCGCGCGGCGCTGCCCATCGGGGGGCGCCTCCTGCCCGAGGAAGATCTTCTTGAACTGCACCATCCCGGCGTTGGTGAAGAGCAACGTCGGATCATCGGCGGGCACGAGCGCGGAGCTCGGGCGGATGACGTGTCCCTGTCGGGCGAAATAGTCGAGGAAACGGCGGCGGATCTCGGAGGCGTGCATCCCGGGAAAATTACACGGGCAATGCCCCTACCGCTCTTCGGCGCCCCCACGGACCAGCCGCGCCAGTGCCGCCCCGTCGAACCGGCCGCGCACCACCAAGACCCCCTCCTCCTCATCGGGCTCGCTCGCCGTCACCTCTCCGAGCCGGTGCGCCTCGGCGAGGAGCTTCCCGTCGGTCATCGGGATGGCGAGGAGGACCTCGGGCCGACGGGCCCGCTGGGCCTCCCGCAGGAGGTCGCGCAGGGGTTCCAACCCGCCCGAGGCCGCCGCACTGGTGAAGACGCTCCCGGGGGCGAGGTTCGTTATCCGCGCCTCGAGCGCCGCCCGGACCTCGGGGTCGAGCCGATCGACCTTGTTGAAGACGTAGACCATCGGGATCTCGTGCGCGCCGAGCTCCGCGAGGACCTGATCGACCACCACGCGATGCTCCTCCCACGAGGGGTGACTCGCATCGATCACATGGAGGAGGAGATCGGCCTCCTGCACCTCCTCGAGCGTCGCGCGGAAGCTCGCGACCAGATGGTGCGGCAGCTTTCGGATGAACCCCACCGTGTCGGTCAGCAGGACCGACTGATGATCCCCGAGATCGACCTCGCGCGTGAGCGGGTCGAGGGTCGCGAAGAGGCGGTCCTCGACGAAGACCTCGGCGCTCCCGGAGATCCCGCGCAGGATCGAGCTCTTCCCCGCATTCGTGTACCCGACGAGGGAGGCCTTGAAGACCCCGGTGCGCCCCGCGCGCTGCACATGCCGGGCCTTGGTGACCTCCTCGAGTCGCTCCTTCAGCAGCCGGATCCGATGCCCGACCAGCCTTCGGTCGGTCTCGAGCTGCGTCTCACCGGGACCGCGCACGCCGATCCCGCCGCGGAACTTCTCGAGGTGGGTCCACATCCGCACGAGACGCGGGAGCGAATACTCGAGTTGCGCCAACTCCACCTGCATCCGCGCCTCCGCCGAGCGGGCCCGCACCGCGAAGATGTCGAGGATGAGCTCCGCGCGATCGATCACCCGCTTCCCGACCTCCCCCTCGAGATTCTTCCCCTGGGCCGGGGAGAGCTCATCGTCGAAGATCACGAGGGTGGCGTCGGTGGCGCTCACCAACTGCTTCAGCTCCTCGACCTTGCCTCGCCCGATGTAGGTGGCGGGATCGGGCCGATCGATCTGCTGCGTGAGGGTCCCGACCACCACCGCACCGGCGGTGTCGGCGAGCTGCGCCAGTTCGTCCAGGTGCTCGGCGGCGTGATGCCGATCGGTCCCACGCTTGAGTGGCGCGCCGACGAGGATCGCCCGCTCCTGCGGCGGCGCGAGCTCGATGAGGTCCTTGCTCATCGACGCACCGTGCCCGCGCTCTCGAAGGGGCGCGTGATCCCGCCGAAGGGGGTCAGGTAGCGGAACTCCCCGGTCACGCGATACGGGACGGTGCCCGAGGAGACGAAGCGGACCATGACCACCCGCAGCGCATCGAGCAGGAACTCCACGGGGACCTCGACCGTCGTCGTGGACCGCGGCGGGAGGGTGACGACCCGTTCGATGGTCCCCGTCGCGACCTGCGTGGAATCCACCCAGACGACGTACCGGACGCCGGCGACATCGAGGCGGAAGTCGTTGGGGTTGTCGACACGGAGCATCACATCGAGGGCCCCACCGCGGAGGCCGATGCTCCGGACCTTCGTGTCGGCGACGGCGACCTCCGGGGGGATGAAGGCCGCGCGGGCGAGCGAGCGGCACCCCGTCACCGCCAGGAGCAGGACGACGGCGCACGCGGACCGCGCGAACCACCGCTGCCCTCGCCCCGTCCTCGCCCAGTGCCTCACCTCTCGCGTGCGCTCAGCCATGCGATCCCTCATCCGGTGTGTGCCCCGCTTCTCCCTGCGCCACACGATCGGCCAGGGAACGCCACCACGCCAACCGCTTCTCGATCTCCCGCTCGAACCCGTGCGCGCCAGGCTCGTAGAAGGTCGCCCCCCGCACCTCGTCGGGGAGATAGTCCTGCGGGAGATACCCCTCCGGCACGTCATGCGCATACCGGTACCCCGCGCCGTAGCCGAGCTCCTTCATCAACGCGGTCGGCGCGTTCCGGATGTGGAGCGGCACCTGCGCCGCCGGGGTCGCGCGCGCCGCCTCGCGCGCCGCGGCCCACGCGGCGTAGATCCGATTCGACTTCGGTGCCGTCGCCAGATAGACCGCCACCTCGGCCAGCGCCAGCTCCCCCTCGGGAGAGCCGAGGAAGTGATAGGCGTCGCGCGCGGCGATCGCGAGGGGGAGCGCGCGCGGGTCGGCGAGCCCCACATCCTCCGCGGCGAAGCGGACCGTGCGCCGCGCGATGTACATCGGGTCCTCCCCCCCCTCGATCATCCGCGCGAGCCAGTAGAGCACCCCCTGCGGATCGGAGCCACGGAGCGCCTTGTGGTAGGCGGAGATCAGGTTGTAGTGCTGTTCCCCCGCCTTGTCGTAGTGGGCGACGCGCTGCTGCATCGCCGCCTCGACGAGCTCGGTCGTGATGGTCTCCGCTGCGAGCGCGGCGGCGGCCTCGAGCACGGTGAGCGCCCGACGCGCGTCGCCGTCGGCGAGCTGCGCCAGGAGATCCCGTGCCGCGGCATCCAGCGTCACCCCGAGCGCGCCCAGGCCACGCTCCGCATCGGCCATTGCCCGGTCCAGCACCGTCCCGATCTCCCCCGCGGTGAGCGGCTGGAGGACCACGACCCGGAGGCGACTCAGCAACGCCCCGGTCAGTTCGAAGCTGGGGTTCTCCGTCGTCGCGCCGATCAAGGTGAGGAGGCCGCTCTCGACATGCGGAAGGAGCGCGTCCTGCTGGGCGCGATTGAAGCGATGGATCTCGTCGATGAACAGGATCGTCCGGGTCGTGAAGAGCCCCCGCTTCTCCGCCGCGGCGACGATCTCGCGCAGGCGGGGGATCCCATCGGTCACCGCGCTGAAGGGGACGAACTCCGCCTGGACATGCTGGGCCACGAGTCGCGCGATGGTCGTCTTCCCGCTCCCGGGTGGCCCCCAGAGGAGGAAGGAGCCCGGCTCCCCACTCGCGATGGCCCGTCGCAGCGGCTTCCCCTCGCCGAGCAACTCCGCATGCCCCACCACCTCGTCGAGTGTGCGCGGACGCAACCGCGCCGCCAGCGGGACCCCGCTCGACGACCGCGCCGTGCTCAATGGCCGATCAGCGTGCGGAACAGCACGGCGATCCCGCACCCGAGGAAGAAGGCGAGGTTGTGCCCCCATCCCGACTTCCCCTGGAACTCCGGGATGAGATTGGAGGCGCCCACGTAGAGGGTCACCCCGGCGGAGAGCGCGAGCCCCCAGCGCGTGAGGGGATCGAGCCACTCGGTGAGCGCGACGCCGACGAGGGTCGCGACCCCGAGCGCGGTCGCCGCGCCGAGGGCCGCCGGCCGCGACCGCCCCGAGGCGACCCAGAGGGAGGCGATCGCCAACCCCTCCGGGACCTTGTGGAGCACGATCGCCCCGAAGACGAGCAACCCCAGCCCCGGATCGACATGGAAGGCGCTCGAGATCGCCACCCCATCGACGAAGGTGTGCAACAGGAGACCGATCAGGGCCGCATCGCCGACGTCGCGCCCCACGACGTGGGTCTCCTCACCGAAGTGGAAATGCCCAACGAGTGCGTGCTGCGTGAGATGCACCAAGAGGAAGCCGAGCAGGATGAGGAGCGGGGACTCGACCCCGCCCCGCTCGAAGGCCTCCGGCAGCAATCCCGTGAGCGCGACCGCCACGAGGAATCCGGCGGAGAAGGCGAGCAGGAGCTCGAGGGTGCGCGGCGCCCAGCGGGGGCGCGCCGTGATCGCCGCGGCGCCGACGACATTCCCCGCCGCCGCGATCACCGCGTAGAGCAGACTGGTCACGACTCGCTGCGACGCCGCAATGCCTGCACGAGTCCGCGGAGCGCCAGCTCGTAGCCATCGGCGCCGAACCCGGCAATCACCCCGATCGCCCCCGGGGCGAGCCAGGAGTGCCGACGTTCGGGTTCCCGCGCCCAGAGGTTCGAGAGGTGCACCTCGGCGTACGGGAGCCGGACCGCGGTGAGCGCATCACGGATGGCGAGACTGGTGTGCGTCCACGCCCCCGCGTTCACCAACGCGCCATCTACGACGCCGTAGCAGTTGTGGATCGCCTCGATCATCCGCCCTTCCTCGTTGAACTGCGAGAAGAGGAGCGTGATCCCGAGCTCCACCCCCACCGCCTCGAGGCGCGCTTCGATCTCGCCGAGGGTGGTCGTGCCATAGATCGCCGGCTCGCGGATGCCGAGGAGGTTGAGATTGGGTCCATTGAAGACGGCGATACGCATCAGGAGACTCCCCGGAGCCATTGGTCGAAGTCATCACCGACGGGATCGGTGGGGGGCGGCGGCGGTGCGGCGGGGCGGCGGGTCACCGGCGGGACGGGGGTGGAGAGGGTGATCGCGTCGAAGGAGAGGCCCGCGAGCATCGCGTCATCCTGCACCGGGAACGCCTCGGGGTCCCGCTCGAACGCCTCGGGGAAATCGAAGACGTGGCCGATCACGGGGTCGTCGCTGAGGCTCTCCGGTTCGGACGCCGCCTGGACCGACCACGCGATCTCGAGGTCCGAGGGGTCCAGGGCGTCGGAAGCGTCCGCCGTCGACGGCTCGGCCGCGCGATCGGGCCCCGCGAGGAGTTCGGCCAGTCGAGCCGCGAGGCGTGCGTCCCGGGGAGTGCGCGCGGTCAGCTCCCGGTAGATGGCCACGGCGGGTGCGGTGAGCCCCTGCTGGAGATAGAGCTCCGCCATCGTCTCCGTCACGAAGATGGTGGGGACCGCGGCGCCCCCCAACGACTCCAGGGCGCGAACGGTCGGATCGGCGGGGTCGAGTGCCATCGCCTCACGGATCGTGGCGCCGGCCCCCTCATGCTCCCCCTGATCTCGGAAACACCGGGCCAGGACGACCAGGGCGAAGACGTTCCGCGGCTGACGCCGGAGCGCGGCGCTCACGACATCGATGGCCTCCTCGACCCGACCGGCCCGACGGAGGGCATCCGCGTACGGCGCGCCGCCCCGCATCGGCTGGGCGTCGAAGCGGTCTTTGAGGGCGTCGAGACGAGCGAGATCGGACATGCCGAGGGGCGCGAGGACGGGACGGATCGGGCGACAGCGCCGACCCCGGAAGCTAGCATCGCCCCGGCGTGACGGTCAATTCAGAAGTGCCCATCTCGCTTGATTTTACGTCGCGTCGACGGGTACCTTTCAGGGTTACCTCCGTGCGGGACTTTCACCGTCAGCCTCAGGGTTCTCGTCCGTGCTGCAACAGATGCGGGGCATCGCGAAGTACATCTGGATCTTCCTCTTCGTCGCCTTCGTCGGCGGCTTCCTCCTTGGCGACATGTCGGGGCTCATCGGCCGCGCGCCGGTCACGAGTGCGACGATCGTCGGCAAGGTGAACGGGGACGAGATCCCTTATCTCTCGTGGCAGACCCTCGTCCAGCAGCTCCGGCAGCAGCAGGAGCAGCAGGCGGGGCGCGCCCTGACCTTGGACGACCAGCGCCAGCTCGAGGAGCAGGCCTTCGAGCAGATGGTCTCCGACCTCCTCCTCCAGCAGGAGTATGAGCGGCGCGGGATCCGCGTCTCCGATGCGGAGATCAAGCAGGCGGCGCTCAGCTCCCCGCCGCCGCAGCTGATGCAGAACCCTGACCTGCAGACCGACGGACGCTTCGACCTGCAGAAGTATCAGCGCTTCCTGAGCTCGCCGGTGGCGAAGCAGCAGGGGCTCCTGGTCCAGCTCGAGAACTACTATCGGACCGAGCTCCCCCGCGCGAAGCTCTTCTCACAGCTCATCGCCGATGCCTATGTGAGCGATGCGCGGCTCTGGCAGAACTTCCGTGATGAGCGGGACAGCGCCACCGTGCGCTTCGTCGCGCTCCGCCCCGCCCCCGCCGAGATCGCCACGACCGAGGTGAGCGACAGCGAGGTGAAGGCGTTCTACGACCGCTTCAAGGACCGCTGGACCCGCCCCGGGCGCGCGGTGGTCTCGCTCGTCACGATCGACCGCACCCCCTCCGCTGCCGACACGGCGGCGACGCGGGCGCGGGCGCTCGCGCTCCGCGCGGAGATCCTCTCCGGCGCGGCAGGCTCGAGCTTCGCTGACGTGGCCCGCCGCGAGTCGGCGGACACGGTCTCCGGCGCGCAGGGGGGCGACCTCGGGCGCGGCGGGAAGGGGCGCTTCGTCCCCGCCTTCGAGACGGCGGCGTACGCGCTCCGTCCGAACCAGATCTCGGAGCCCGTCCTCACGGCGTTCGGCTGGCACCTCATCCAGGTGACCGATCGCAAGGGGGACACGCTCTCCCTCCGCCATATCCTGCTGAAGGTGGAGCAGGCGGATTCCTCGGCGACCGCGACGGACCGTCGGGCGGATCGCCTCTCGGCGATCGCGGCGGGTTCGAGCGAGGCCGCGAAGCTCGATAGCGCGGCGGCGGAGCTCAAGCTCCTCATCTCGCAGATCCCCGTACAGGATGGGCAGCAGGCCTCGTACCTCGGCCGCCCCGTCCCCGGCCTCACCGGCTGGGCGTTCTCGGGCCCCGTCCCCGGCGAGATCAGCGACCTCCTCGATGACGAGAACGGGTACTATCTGGCGCGCCTCGACTCCCTGAGCGTCGGCGGCCCGCAACCGTTCGCCGTGGTGAAGGAGGAGATCCGGAGCGTCCTCAAGAGCCGGAAGGCCGCGGCGGCCCAGCTGACAAAGGGCGAAGCCCTGCTCCGTGAGGCGAAGGCGACCTCGCTGGCGGCGGCTGCCGCGAAGGGGAACGCCGTCGCCGACAGCGCGGGTCCCTTCACCCGCCTCGGGTTCATCCAGGGGCTCGGCTACGCCAATGAGGCGATCGGCGCCGCCTTCTCCATCCCGGTGGGCGGCCTTGGCCTGGCGCAGACCGATGAGGCGGTGGTCGTGATGCAGGTGCTCTCGCGGGTCGAGGCGAACCGGACCGAGTTCGAGGCGATGAAGGGGATGCTCCGTGAGCAGGCGCTGCAGGGGGCCCGTGAGCGCCGCGTCCGCCTCTTCCTCGACAACCTCCGGAAGGAGGCGAAGATCGTCGACCGCCGGAACGAGATCAACGCCGGCTTGCGGCGGCAGTCGCAGCTCGCGCCGTAAGGCTTCGAGCACAGACAGAACAGGGGGCCGGCGCTGAGCGCCGGCCCCCTGTTCTGTTTCACTGCGCATCACCGATCACGACACCAGCGACCGCTCACAACAGCCGCTTCGGCTCCTTCTCAATGGCATCGTCGTGCTGGACGCTGCGGGACTCACCCGGCGGGAGCGCCTCGCGCTCGGCCGGCGTCGCGATCTCCCGCTGGACGTCGTTCATGTTCCGCTTGAACTCGCGGATCCCCTTGCCGATCCCTCCCATGAGCTCCGGCACCTTCTTGGCCCCGAAGACGACCAGGATGACCAACGAGATGAGAATCAGTTCCCCTGGACCCAAACCGAACATGGACGACCCCCTTAGAACAACGAACGCGCGATGAGATAGGCAGCGAGGACCCCGACGATGCTCAGCAACGAGACGTCGAGCGCGATGGGTCCCACCCCGATGCTAATGATAATCAAGTCGAGGGAGAGCGGGCCGACGGCCGCGGTCATCCCCGTGGTGAGGAACTCCTTCACCGCTCCAGCGGGGAGGAAGAGCCGGAGGAGATGCGTCAGGAAGCCCCCGACGATGAACCCACTCGCCAGGACGATGGCGTGAAACGCCGGACGATGCTTCGCGGACCCCGTCGCCATCAGGCTCTCCGGTCAAGGACGAATGCGAGCGCGTCAGCGAGGGACTGCCGCACGTCGGATGCGGGGATGTCGGTGAGGGCCTCCTCGGCTTCCGCCGCCCACGCCTCCCCCTGCCGCCGCGCGTACTCGAGTCCCCCACACTCCGTCACGATCCCGACGACCTCCGCGATCGATTCGTCACTCGGCACCGGGTCGGCGAAGAGGGCGTCGACGCGCCCCCGCTGCGCACGGGACATCACCGGGAGCGCGGCGATGAGGGGCAAGGTGACCTTGTGCTCACGCAGATCGAGACCGGTCGGCTTCCCCGTGACCTCCTCCTGCGCCGTGTAATCCAGGAGGTCGTCGGCGACCTGGAAGGCCATCCCCATCCGCTCGCCGAACTGCCGCATCTGATGCCGGAAGCGCGGCGCGCCGGCGAGCGCGCCCATCTCACAGGCGGCGCCGACCAGGGACGCGGTCTTGGCGAGGATCAACCGCTGGTAATCGGCCTCACTGAAGCTCAACGCGTCGAACGAAGCGAGCTGTCGGAGCTCGCCGAGGGTCATCTCATTGGAGGCCGCGGTGAAGACGCGCAGCGCCTCGAGATCGCCGAGGCGCACCAGCTCGGCGATCGCCTTGGAGAAGAGGAAGTCGCCCATGAGGACGGCGACCTGATGGCTGAAGAGGGCGTTCAGCGTCGGCTGGCCACGCCGCAACACGGAGTGATCGACCGAGTCGTCGTGCACGACGCTGGTCAGGTGGACCAGCTCGCTGACCGCCGCGAGCGGGAGCGCCCGATCCTCTGGGGCGCCCTCGACCGAGGACGCGAGGAGGAGGAGGGTCGGACGAAAGAGCTTCCCACGCATCCCGCGCAGATGCGCGTTGGCCGCCTGGACGATGTCGACATCGGCCTGGACGATGCGCCACATCTCGTCGGGCACGCGGTCGAGCCGGTCCCGGATCGGGGCCTGGATCTCGCGGAGCCCAGGGACGGACGGCGCGGGGGGGAGGGGGGATTCAGTGGTCACGGCGTGGTGCGTTCGAGCGAATGGAGCCGATCGACGACGTCACGGAACCGCATGTCGACGGCGAACACCCTCTGATAATAACGTCGCGCCTCCTCTGGGGCGCCTAGGGCCTCAGCCACCTGCCCCAAGAGGAGGAGGACCCCTACCATGGCCTGGTCCGTCGCCTCGGGATCCGCGAGCGCCTCCTCGAGCGTCGTCTGCGCCACGGCATACTGCCCCTTCTGCACGAAGCATCGCCCTAGCGCCTCCAGGGCGCGCAGACGATGCCCGGGGGCGTGACCGGCCTGCTGGAAGGCCGCGATCGCCTGATCGATGAGCCCGATCTCGCGATACGCCACGCCGAGGTCGTAGTCGGCGGCGGAGGGGCGCTCCGCGACCATGAGGCGGCGGTTGCCATGGTCGATGCCCTGCTGAAGCCACTCACCCAGGGGCGCACTCCCTTCGTCCGTGGCAGATGCGGTGATCGCCGCCAGCGCCGTGCTGGCGCGCGGCTCCTTGGGGTCGAGGGCGAGGACGCGCTGGTAGACGGCGGAGGCCCGTTCCGGCGCGCCCGTCCGCATGAGGGCATCGCCAAGGGCGACGAAGGCCCCGGAGAGCCGAGCCCGATCCCCGCTACGAGCGGCGGATTCGACCTGACGCTGATGCCAGGGGATCGAATCCGCCTCCACCGGGGCCGGCGCGCTCGGCGAGGGTGCATCGATGGGGGGGCTGGGCGCCGCCTCCATCGCGATCGATTCCCGCGAGAGGAAGACGCTGCCATCGAACACCCCGGTCGGCCGCGGGAAGTTCGCCGCCCCGACATCGAGGAAGACGAGCCCGTCCGTCGCCACGGTTCGACGCTGCGCAGAGACCGCGAGCTCCGCCGCCGGGTCGAGCGTGCGGAGCCGTGCGGCGACGAGCTCCGCCTCCGCGGTCTTCCCATCCCGGGTCAGCTGCAGATGCGCGCGCCGCAGCTGGTCGATGGCCTCCTCCGCCCGTCCCGCCTCGGCCAACTGGTCGGCGAGCAAGAGGCGCACATCGTGTGCGTCGGGGACCTTGTCGGCACACTCCTTGAGCGCGCGGAACGCCTCGTCGCGGTCCCCGAGTTGCCGCATCCGGTTCGCGTACTCGACGAAATGGTGGCGCGCCTCGACACGGAATCCCTTGGCCGCGAGCAGGCGCCCAAGCTTCAGATGGACCGGGGTGCGTTCCGGCGCCGCGCGGAGGATCTTGTTCGCCAGCGCGATGGCGGGATTGTTGAACCCACCCTCCGCGTAGAGATCGAGCGCACGTTCCCACATCACGACCGCCTCGCCGGACTCCCCTGTCCTGAGGAGGAGGTCCCCCAACCGGTTGTAGAGCGGGATGTCGATCGGTTCGGCCTCGCCACGCTCGAATGCCCGGACGATCTCGCGATAGGCCTGGATGGCGCGGTCGAGATCCTTCCCCGACTCGAGATCAGCCGCGCGACGCTTGAGCTGGGCGATGTCGGTCACAGGGCAAAGCTAGCGGCCCAACCGCAGACGCGACAAGCGTTTGACTCGTGCGACCCCCAAGGGCGATGGCGTCCCCGCTCACCCGAGGTGCGCGGGGCGTCCCCCCACCCAGGTCCGCTGGCAGCGGCGGTCGCCATACCAGTACGGGATCTCCCGGTGGTCCCGGACGTCGAAGAGCGCGAGATCGGCTTGGAATCCCGGCGCGATCTGGCCGAGCTGGTGCGCGAGCCCGAGCGCCGCGGCCCCATTCACCGTCGCCGCGACGAAGGCCTCGGCGACGCTCAGCCGGAGTTGGCTGACCCCAAGGGTGAGGACCAGGGGGAAGTTGACCGTGGGGCTCGTCCCGGGATTGAAGTCCGAGGCGAGCGCCACCGGGACACCGGCCTCGATCAGCGCACGCGCCGGGGCCTGCTTCGGTCGCCCGAGGAAGAGCATCGTCCCCGGGAGGAGGGTCGCGACCGTCTGGGCCGCCGCGAGCGCCTGGATCCCCTGCGGAGAGATCGCCGCCAGGTGGTCGGCACTCGTCGCCCCGAGCTCGGCGGCGAGCTCCGCCGCCGCGCCGTTCTCGAGCTCGTCGGCGTGGAGTTTGAGCTGCAGTCCCGCACCCCGGGCGGCCCCGAGGATGCGACGGGTCTCGTCGACGGTGTAGACCCCGGGCTCGCAGAAGACATCGCAGAAGCGGGCGAGTCCCTCCGTGGCGACCGCCGGGATCATCTCCTCGGTCACGAGCTGGATGTACGCCTCGCGATCGCGCGCGGTCTCCCGATGGTCGAGGGGGACCTCGTGTGCCCCGAGGAAGGTGGGGACGAGACGGAGTGGGAGCTCGGCGGCGAGTTGGCGGATGACGCGGAGGGTGGTGAGCTCCGACTCGAGCGAGAGACCATAGCCCGACTTGATCTCGACCGTGGTGGTGCCGTGCGCCGCGATGCGGCGCAGGCGCTCGGTGGCGAGCGCGGCGAGGTCGTCCTCGGTGCGGCGGCGCAGGTCGCGCACCGAGGAATGGATCCCCCCGCCCCGCCTGGCGATCTCGAGATAGCCGATCCCGGCCGCGCGCATCTCCTGCTCCTCGTAGCGGGCGCGACCGAAGATGGCGTGGGTGTGGGAGTCGACGAACCCCGGGGTGAGCACCCCGCCGGCGCAGTCGACGATCTCCGCCGTGGGGTGGGCCGCACGCACGTCCGCCTCCGGCGCGACGGCCGAGATGGTCCCATCCGAGGCGACGGCGACGGCGACGCCCTCGCGCACCGCCGCATCCCCCTGCTCCGCACCACGCCGTGCGCATGCGGGGCCCGCACAGGTGACCACCTGGGAGGCGTTCAGGAAGAGCCGGGTCATGGTGAGGCCACCAGATCCTGGAATCGGTTGAGGCGAAGTGGCGCCTGTGCCTCCCCGCGACAGGCGTAGAAACAGCGATCGCAGGCGATCGGCTCGTATCCCTCGTAGTCGCGCCAATGCCCGTCGGCCGGGAAGTCGGGGCAGCGCCGGATCCCGCCGTACGGATCGATATGCACGGTGTCCTTCCCCGAGTGACAGGGCGCGGTGAGCTCGCCACGCACCCAGCGCGGGATCTCCGCCAGGTAGTGATCGGAGTTGGAGATGGTCCCGCGTCGGCGCCGCTTGAAGGCGAGGAGCTCGGCGACGAGCGATGCGACGCGCGCCTGATGCGCGGGGCCGAGGAGATGGTCGCGATTCCCGTTCTTGAAGTCGGTGTAGACGGAGAGATTCACCCCGACCCGCATCGCCTCCGCCGCACGGACGATCGGCATGATCTCGTCGAGATTGTCGTGCTTGATCACCGTATTGAATCGCACCGTCATCCCCTCGGCACGGATCCGTTCGGCGGTGGCGAGGATCCTCGCCGTGAGGCCGGGGATCCCACGGGCCCGGTCATGTCGCTCGTCGAGGTAGTCGAGGGAGATCCCGAACTGCCCGATCCCCGCGGTCCAGAGCGCGCGCGCCCGCTCGATGGACAGCATCGCGCCATGGGTCAGCACCGTCATCCAGACGGGGGAGACCGCCGTATGGACGCCGTGGACCAGCTCCTCAAGATCGGAACGCAGCAGCGGCTCCCCACCCGTCCACGTGATCATCATCGGGTCGAAGGCGACGGCGGCGTCGATGAAGGAGCGGAGCTCCTGGGCCTTCATCTCCGACGAGGTCTTCCAGTAGTCACAGAAGGGGCAGCGCGCGTTGCACCGCATCGTGACCTCGAAGTTCACGAGGACGGGGCGCCGGCGCAGCCGCAGCCGCGCGTACTTCAGGCTGAATGGCAGGAGATGCCAGGGCCGGAAGCGCGTGCTCAGCAATGGAGCGACGGCAACTGGATCCCCTCGCGCACGGCGGTCTCGCGTGCGATCTCATAGCCCGCGTCGGCGTGACGCGCGACGCCGATCCCAGGATCGTTGGTGAGCACGCGCTGCAACCGCTCACGCATCGCGGGCGTGCCGTCCGCGACGACCACCTGCCCCGCATGCAGCGAGTTCCCGATCCCGACACCGCCGCCGTGATGGAAGCTGACCCAGCTCGCCCCACTCGCCACGTTGAGCAGCGCATTGAGGATCGCCCAATCGGCGACGGCATCGCTGCCGTCGCGCATCGCCTCGGTCTCCCGGAAGGGGGAGGCCACGCTCCCGGTGTCGAGGTGGTCACGGCCGATGGCGATCGGCGCCGAGACCTCTCCACGCGCGACGAGGTCATTGAGCGCCATCCCGAACTTTGCGCGCGCCCCCTGCCCCAACCAGCAGATCCGCGCCGGGAGCCCCTGGAAGTGGATCCGCTCGCGGGCGAGGGTGATCCAGCGCTTCAGATGCTCATCCTCAGGGAACATCTCGAGGACGAGCTCGTCCGTGCGGGCGATGTCCTTGGGATCACCAGAGAGCGCGGCCCACCGGAATGGCCCCTTCCCCTCGGCGAAGAGGGGGCGGATGTACGCCGGGACGAAGCCGGGGATCTCGAAGGCGTTCGCGACGCCAGCGTCGAGGGCGACCGTCCGGATGTTGTTGCCGTAGTCGAAGGCGATCGCGCCCCGCCGCTGCATGGTGAGCATCGCCTCCACATGGACGACGGCGCTTGCCGTGGACCGGCGGACATAGGTCGCGGGATCGGCGGTGCGAAGCGCATTCGCCTCGGCGAGTGTCATCCCGTGTGGGACATAGCCATGCAGCATGTCATGCGCCGAGGTCTGGTCGGTGACGACATCAGGGATCTCGCCCCGGGCGATGAGCGCGGGCAGGACGTCGGCGGCGTTGCCGACCAACCCGACGGAGAGCCCACGGTTGGCGGCCTGCGCTTCCCGGACCCACCGCATCGCCTCGTCGAGGTCGTGCGTGATCCGATCGCAGTATCCGGTCTCGACGCGCTTCTGGATCCGCGCGGGATCGACATCGATGCCGAGGAAGGCCGCGTCGTTCATCGTCGCGGCGAGGGGCTGGGCCCCTCCCATCCCTCCGAGGCCCGCGGTGAGGACGAAGCGGCCAGCGAGGGAGCCCCCGAAGTGCTGTCGCGCGACCGCGCCGAAGGTCTCGTAGGTGCCCTGCACGATCCCCTGCGAACCGATGTAGATCCACGAGCCGGCGGTCATCTGCCCATACATCATGAGCCCCTTCCGCTCCATCTCGCGGAAGTACTCCCAGGTGGCGAACCGTCCGACGAGATTGGAGTTCGCGATCAGGACGCGCGGGGCATTCGCGTGGGTGCGAAAGACCGCCACCGGCTTGCCGCTCTGGACGAGGAGGGTCTCATCGTGCTCGAGTCCGCGGAGGGCGCGCACGATGTCATCGAAGGCCTGCCAATTGCGGGCCGCCCGCCCCGTGCCGCCATAGACCACGAGATCATCGGGGCGCTCGGCGACCTCCGGGTCGAGGTTGTTCATGAGCATGCGGAGGGCGGCCTCCTGCTCCCATCCCTTGCAGGAGATCGACGGACCGCGCGGGGCGCGAACGGGGCGTGGCTGAGACATGCGGGAGAAGTTAGCGTGCGAGGGTAGCGAACCGCCCCTGCCCGATGGCTTGGGCGAGCGACTCGATGTCGGGGCCGAGGACGCGGTCAGCGGTCAGGGACGGGATCAGGGCGCGGACCTCGGCATGCGCGGCCTCGACGGCCCGACTGCCACGCAACGGCCGACGGAAGTCGATCCCTTGGGCGCCACACATGAGCTCCACGGCGAGCACCTGTTCGACGTTCCGCAGCAGGCGCCGCAGCTTGGTCGCCGCCCCCATCGCCATCGGGACCACATCCTCCTTGTTCCCGTCGGTGGGGATCGAGTCGACGCTCGCCGGGTGCGCGAGCCCCTTGCACTCGCTCGTGATCGCCGCCGCGGTGACCTGCGCCATCATGAAGCCCGAGCTCACCCCCGCCGTCGGCGTCAGGAACGGCGGGAGGCCTTCGTTCAGGTCGGGATGCACGAGACGGTCGATGCGCCGCTCGCTCATGACGGCGAGGTTCGTCATGACGATCGCGAGGACATCGAGCGCGAGCGCGACGGCCTGGCCATGGAAGTTCCCCCCGGAGAGCATCGTGCCGTCGTCGAACACCAACGGATTGTCGGTGGCGGCGTTCAGCTCGGCGGCGATGACCCCCTCGGCGAACTCGATCGCCTCGAGGACGGGCCCATGGACCTGGGGCATGCAGCGGAGCGCATAGGCATCCTGCACCCGTGAATCCCCCTCGCGATGCGATTCACGGATCTGGCTGTCGCGCAGGAGCTCGAGGAGGAGCGCCGCCGAGGCTTGCTGGCCGCGCTGGCCGCGCGCGGCATGGATCCGCGCATCAAAGGCGGTCGGTGTCCCGAGGAGCGCCTCCAGCGACATCGCCCCGGCGACGTGCGCCGTGACCCAGGCGCGGCGCGCGGCGGTGACGGCGAGCGCGGCCACGGCGGTGTGCGCCTGCGTCCCATTGATCAGGGCGAGCCCCTCCTTGGGACCGAGCGCGACCGGCGCGAGCCCATGGGCGGCGAGCACTTCGGCGGCCGGTCCACGACCCGCGGGATGATGGAGCATCCCTTCCCCGATGAGGGCGAGCGCGAGATGCGCGAGGGGGGCGAGATCCCCGCTCGCCCCGACGGAGCCCTGCTCCGGGATGTCGGGCCAGCAGCGCGCGTTCAGCATCGCACAGAGCAGCACGGCGAGCTCGGGGCGCGCGCCGCTGAACCCCTTCGCCAAGACGTTCGCGCGCAGGAGCATCATCGCGCGGACCTCCCCCTCCGGGAGCCGTGGCCCCACCCCGGCGGCATGACTCCGCACGAGGTTGACCTGGAGTTGGGCGAGCTGGTCGGCGGCGATCGCCACGTCGGAGAGCTTCCCGAATCCCGTCGTCACGCCGTAGACCGCCTCGCCGCGGGCGGCGAGCCCCTCGACGACGGTGCGCGTCGCGCGCATGCGATCGGCGGCGGCCGGCGCGAGCGCGACCGGTCGTCCCGCCGTGGCGACGGCGACGACGTCGGCGATGGTGAGCGAGGCGCCGTCGAGGATGAGGGGGACAGCCGTCATGGGGTGCGCAGTCCTGCTCCCGGGGGGCGGAACGTCTGGCGATCGTAGTCGAGCTTGATCTCCGGTTGCGCCTTGAGGGAGATGAAGAAGGTGAAGGCGAAGTTCCCGTTCGGGGCCTGCGTGAAGCCGAAGACGGCGCGCCAATCATGCAGCTCGCGTTGCAGCGAGACCACCTGGCTGGCGAATTCGCGGCGCACGACGTCGTACGTGGTGCTCCACGAGCCGGCCCAGCGCGGGGTGAGGTTGAAGGTGGTCCGCACGCCCACGGAGGTCGTCGGCGGGACCCGGAAGAAGGTCGCGCCCAAGGGGCCAGCCGTCTGCGCGACCTGCGTCGCCGCCGATCGCTCGGCCTGGAAGACGCAGGTGTCGTACTGCGGGAAGCCGATGAGGGCCTGGCACTGCAGGGTGGGATCGAAGTCCACGATGCGCCCGCCGACGGGGGGCCGCTGGCGCTGCGAGCTCACCGTGAAGGCCGCGGTGAAGCCCTGGCCCGTCGGGATCTCCTGGATCCCGCCACGGGTGCGCGTCCCGGTGGTGGCGCCCATCCCGTTGAGGGACCCTGCCGCGGAGATGAGTCCGCCCCCCATCGGGCTCGGATTCATCGTCGCCGAGGGGCCCTGCCGAGCGGCGCCGAGGGAGACGCCGAAGAGCCGCGCGATCGCCTGGACGAGGCCCGAGTTGGCGTCAAGGTTGAACGAGGCGCGCACCGCCTCCCGATACGGCTTGAAGCTCGCGGTGTCGCTCAGGAGATCACCCTGGAAGAGCGAGTAATCGACACCGAGGTCGAAGCCCGGGAGGAGGTCGGAGCGAAAGGTGTAGCCGAAGCGATCGGTCGCGAACCCCGTCTTCCCCGTCGCGCGCCGCCGTTCGAAATCGTAGGCGATCCCGGTGAACTGGATCGTCGCGACCTTCACCTTCTTCCCCTCATCCGCGGAGAGATCGGTGGAATCGTCGGGCGTTCGGAGCTTGGCCTCGATGTTCGTCGTGAGGCCGAGCGAGATGCGGTTCTGGGCGAGGGACCCGAGGTAGCCGGCCCGGGTACGTCCCGTCGCGGCGAGGAAGGCGTCGGGGACCGAGGCCTCGGGGGAGTACGAATAGCTCAGCGTGGGGGAGATCGCGTGTCGGAGGCGCTGGACCGGCCCGAAACCGGGGAAGAGCGCATAGACGGTCGGCGAGACCCCGAGCCCGTAGGACAGGCGCTTGCGCTGCGTGACCCAGTCGCCGTTGGAGCGGAAGGTGCGCACCGCGAAGCCGCCCGGATCGACGTTGGAGGCAGTCACCGAGGGGGTCAGGTTCCAGGTGCCCTGCAGGAATTGCGGGAGGCCGATCGAGATGTCGGCGTCGAGGCTCAATTCGTAGGTCCGCTGAAAGACGCGATCCACGCGCACGGCACTGTCCCGCACATCGCGGAGGGTGATGATCTGCGGGTAATCGAAGAGCTGCTGATTGAAGCGGATCCCGCTCTGGACCTGGAAGTCGAAGATCTTGAACGGGGTCCCGATCGTGAGCGTCGTGGTGCCCGTGTTGCGCTTCAACCGCACCGAATCGAGTCCGCTCGCGGTCTGGAGGTAGCGAAAGGCGAAGTCGCCGGTCGCATCGAGGTTGTAGCTGTTGCGCTGCCCGAACTGCAGGCTCGGATTGAGGACGAACCACTTCCCGAGCTCGAGGGGCTTGGAGGCGATGTTGAGTGAGGGGAAGTCCTGGTCGACCTGATCGCGACCGGGATACTGCCGCCGGGTCCCACCGAGGTTCACCGAGAAGGGCCCCTGCTGGCGCACGAGGTTCATCTGCGAGGCGATCGTCGCCACGGCGGCCAGGGGATTGATGATCGTCTGCCGCTGGATCTGCGTGCTGGTGACGTAATTGAGATTGGTGTTGATGCGCGTGCGCGAGGAGAACTCCTGCGCATGCGACCAGCTGACCGCGGTGTTCTGATTCCCGGTGCTCAGGGTGTTCTGCGAGAGGGCCAACGTCCCCGACAGGAAGCGATCGAGCCACCGGTAGCGGATCTCCCCGTTGAAGCGGGTCCAGCCGGGATCCTGTGCCGTCGCCCGGGCGCTGGAGCGCCAGTCCATCGAGACCTGCGCGTCGATGTAGTCGTTGATCGCGAAGTAGTAGCCGAGGTTCTCGACGGTGCGGCGGTAGGTCGGGCTGTTGCGCACCAGTTCAGCGAACCCCATGCGCGGGGGGATGATCCCCGAGCGGCGCCCGGATCGGATGTCCTGGAAGATGAAGGGGAGCCACATCACGGGAACGTCCTGCACGTACAGGATGGCGGGCCGGGCCACCAGCGTGCTCCCGCTCACGCGCTTCAGCTCCTTGGCGAGGAAGTGATAGTGCGGCACGCTGTCGAGACAGGAGGTGATGACCCCATCGCGTCCGTAGACCGTGTTGCGGTCGGCGGCGGTGTCGGAGGCGAAGGCCGCCTGATGCGCCATCACCTTCCACTCCTCCCCCGCCTTGGCGATGGTGCTGAAATCCCGGGTGCGCCCCTCCCGCCGTTCCACGTCGTAGACCAACTCCCGATGCCCGATGATGTCGTCCCCGCGGGAGGGATCGCGCATCACGATCGTGTCGCCGCTCGCATCGACGCGCTTGAGGCTGTCGCTGTAGGCGATGCGGTCCGCGACGAGGAGGGTGGAGTCGCGCTGGACCGCGGCCCGGGCGGTGGAGTCACGCTGGAGGGTCATCAGCCGTCCGGTGGCCTCGAAGCGGACCTGCCCTGCCTGGTAGCGGACCGCGGTATACCCGCGTCGCGCCATCAACGCCCGGATGACGCTGTCGTCGGGCGCCCAGTCGACGAGCGACGCCCCCGGGCCACGTGGCCCGGGGGCGGGATCTCCGCCTGAACGTCCGCGCGGATCGAACCGTCCTTGGGGACCGATCGTGGGATCGGGCGGCAGCGTCCCGGGGGCGGCCCCAGGGACGGACCCCGGTGGTGGGGTCCCTGGCGCGGCGCCGGGCACCGGCTGGGCCGGTCGCGGCCTCGGGGGCTGCGGCCGCTGCGGCTGCTGCGCGTCGAGCGCCGGAGGGAGCCCGCCACCCACCGCGATGAGGAGCAGCGCGACCCCACCGATCCGACGGATCCGCCGACGATGGACGAGCCACGAGACGACGATGCTGATCTCGTAGAGCGCGTAGAGTGGGACCGCCATCAGCACGGTCATGATGAGCAGGTCACCCGGCGTGACGATCGCCGAGATGAGGAAGCTGGCCGCCATCGCATAGCGCCGGAACTTCATCATCGCCGTCGGCGTGACGAGCCCGAGCGCCGTGAGCGCCAGGACCACGACCGGCAGCTGCGAGATCGCCCCGAAGGCGAGGCAGGTGGTGACCATGAAGCCGAAGACCTCGCGCGCCGTGAAGAGCGGCTGCAGCGAGGCCGACTGCATCCCCACCAAGACCTCGAAGATGATCGGCAGGACGAAGCGCCAGGCGATGTAGACCCCGGTACCGAAGAGGAGGGTCGCGCCGAGCAGCACGGGGACCATCAGGCGCTTCTCATGCGGATGCAGCGCCGGGGCGAGGAAGGACCAGAGGTGATAGCCGACGACGGGGAGGGAGGCGACGAGCCCGACGGCGAAGGCGACCTTGAGACTGATCGAGAAGGGATCGAGGGGGTGGGTGACGACGAGCTTCCCCTCGGGGAGGTACGGCATCACCGGCGCGGCCAGCAGGCCGATCACGTCGAACTCCGGGCGCATGACGACGACGAGCGCACCGACCACCGCGAGGAGCAGCGCCCCAGCGCTCCACATCAGGCGATAGCGCAGCTCCTCGAGGTGATCGAGGAAGGGCATCTCCGCGCGAGGACCAGACGTCATGCGTGCGCCATGCGGCGAAGGCCTCGACGTCGGACGCTCAGGGGCGCCGCGGCGTCCCGACGAACTGCTCGGAGAGGACCGCGGCCTCGGAGCGCGGATATCGCTGGATGATCTGCCGATAGAGGGCCAGCGCCGGCTCGGTCTTGCCGGCCACGCGCAGCGCCGTCGCCCGCTTGTAGAGCGCGGTCGCCGCCCGCTCCGAGTTCGGATAGCGGACGACCACCTGGTCGTAGAGCGAATCCGCGGCCGCGGCATTCCCTTCCGCGGTGAAGGTCTCCGCCATCCCGTACAGCGCGTCGGCGGCGAGATCGGAGCGCGGGTACTGGGCGAGGAGGGCCGCGAAGGCGCTGCGGGCCGAGGCGCCACTCCCGCGGCGCAACTGATCCTGTCCCATCTGGTAGAGCTGTGCAGGACCAGGGGTCACGGGCGCGGGGACCCGCGCCGTATCCCGTCCGGTCGATGCGCCGGCCCCGGGCCCCCCCGACTTCTCCTGGGCATCCGACTCGAGATCGGCGCGAAGCTCCTGGATGCGCCGCTGCGATTGCCCGGTGAGTTCCTGGATCGCGATCAGCTGCGACCGCACATTCTGGAGGTCCTCACGGACATCCCCGCGCAGCCGCCCCGTCGTGGCACTCAGGGCCCGCACGGTGTCGTTGGTCGTCCGCAGCAGGGTCGCGATCTGGGCCAGGGTGCTGTCGAGCGCCACCGCGCGGACCGAGTCGCGCAGGCGCTCCGCCGCCTGCAGGCGACGGAACTCGTCCCGCACCGAGACGACATCGCTCTGCACGACCCGGAGATCCTGCTGGGTCGCAAGGCAGGCGCCGGCCGTCAGGATGACGGCCGGCGCCCAGAGCAGCCGGAGTCCGGCGAGACGGATCACCGCGGAGCGACCGCGGCCCCACCCGCGATGATCTCGAACTCATCGCGGCGGTTCTGCGCCCAGGCCGCCTCGGTCGACTCGGTGTTGAGCGGACGCTCCTCGCCGAACGAGACCACGGCGATCCGGTTCTCCGCGATCCCGAGGTCCACCAGGTAGCGCTTGGCGGCCGCCGCGCGGCGCATGCCCAAGGCGATGTTGTACTCGTCGGACCCGCGCTCGTCGGTGTGCCCCGCGACGCGGATGCGGACCGAGGGATTGGCCTGCAGGAAGGCGAGCTTCGCGTCGAGCGTGGCCCGCGCCTCCGCGCGCAGCTCCGACTGGTCGTAGTCGAAGAAGATCATCTCGGTGAGGACGGCACGCGGATCGCTGGTCGAGAGATCGCGCCCGCCCGCGGTCCCAGTGGCGCCGGCCAGGCGATCACCGACCGCCGTCGAGGCCGTGCCCGCGGCGGGGGCCGCGGGGGCCGCAGGGGCCGCCGCGACGGGCGCCGCGGCAGGCGCGGGAGCCGCCGTCGGAGCGGCCGCAGGGGCGGCGGCCGCTGGCGCCGGCTCGGTCTTCGGGGTCACACGATTGCACGCCGCCAGGACGAGGACGGTGGCGAGGGCGAGGGGAAACGCACGGGAGATCGTCATGCGGGGGCACTCCGATTGGATGAATGATGAAAGATAATCGGGTCAGGGGGTGCCCAGCAGCCGCGGGGACCACGCCCCCATGCGCGCGGCTGCCCCGCGCGTCAGCTGACGCACCCGCCCCGACTCCGTATCCAATACCCACAACTGCCGCGTTCCGGTCCGTGAGGAGGTGAAGACCAGGTGACGCCCATCCGGGGCCCACGACGGGTCCTCATTGATCCCTTCGGTGGTGTACTGGCGCACCACCCGATCGCGGAGGGTGATCGTCGCGATCTGGAAGCGCCCATCGATCTGCGTCGAGAAGGCGACGAACCGACCATCCGGGGACCAGGCCGGATCGGCCCGATAGGGGGCCTCCGTCATCGCGGTCGAGGTCAAGAGCTCGGGATTCGCCCCATCCGCATCGGTCAGGTAGATCTCGTTCCGCCCGAGCCGTGAGGTCGTGAAGGCGATGCGCCGGCCATCGGGGGCGAAGGTCGGCTGCGCATTCGTCGATCCCCGCCCGACGGTGACGCGCAACGGCGCCTCGTCCCAGGCGCCGAGGGAGGCCACATAGAGATCGGTCCCCGATTCCCCGGCGGCGAAGGCGAGCCATCGCCCATCGGGCGAGAACGCGGGGGAGAGACTGAGTGGTGCCGCGGTCGGGACGCGCCACTCCGCGCCGCTGGCGAGCTCACGCACCACCACCGAGGTCCCATCATCGCGCATCCGAGCGAAGGCGATCGACCGCCCGTCGGGATGCCAGGCCGGCCCGAGGGCCGCTCCCACCCCGGGCACCGGTTGCTCGTTCGCGCCATCGCTGTCGATCTGCCAGAGCGCCCCGCCCCGCACGAAGAGCACGCGAGAGGCTGCGATCCCACGCGTCCCCGTCACCCACTCCTCAATGGCGTCGGCGATCCCATGCACGGCGAGCCGCCAGGCCGGCGAGAGGCGCGGCCCGGGCAAGGCGA
>Ga0172372_10002276_pt1 | contig 29329 bp, 27 predicted proteins | sample LakKiv5m_2_FD_114544 | JGI IMG/M metagenome (GOLD analysis project Ga0172372, IMG submission 114544) | Freshwater microbial communities from Kabuno Bay, South-Kivu, Congo - kab_092012_9.5m | ecosystem: Environmental > Aquatic > Freshwater > Lake | place: Democratic Republic of the Congo...
ATAAAGCCTGGCAACGACCTACTCTTCCGTGCCTTAAGACAAAGTACCATTGGCGCTAAAGGGCTTAACTGCCGAGTTCGGAATGGGATCGGGTGTTACTCCTTTGCAATAATCACCAGGCATCGTTTTATAACTATGAATATTAAATTTGTAAACTTTAATCATTAAAATAAATTCCTTAATAAAAAATTTAAAATAAACAAGTAAACATCTTTTTAAATAAACATGAAATTAAGCATAGTGTAAAAAATAAGTTATAATGCTATATATATTAGCTCTTCATCGCGGGGTGGAGCAGTCTGGTAGCTCGTCAGGCTCATAACCTGAAGGTCCTTGGTTCAAATCCAAGCCCCGCAACCAAAAGTATAAAGCCTAAACATTTTTTAGCGAAAAAAATATTTTTCATAAATCTTCTATAAATTTGTAAAGACTTTTCAATAAATCGACACTACTATAATTAAAAAATTAAAATAGAACTCAGATAAAAATGCTTTTTGCTTCAATTATTTTATTTCATTCCATATTTCTATTTTTTATTGGACTAAAGTTTGCAAAAAAATATAACTTTTTAGATATTCCCAATTTTAGAAAAATACACAGTAAACCCACGTCATACTTGGGTGGTTTAATAATTTTTTTATCTTATTTATTTATATCAACAATCGTTAATTATAACACTAGCATAGAAAATATTATTATTTTTGGGTCCTTTTGTATTTTTATAGGTGTGGCAGATGATAAATACAATTTTAGAGCCAGTGCTAAATTTTTCATGACTCTATTACCGGTAACATATTTAGTTCTAAATGGTTATAATTTAAATAACTTAGGTTATTATGAGGAAATCAATGTAATTTCTTTAGGCAGGTTTTCAATAATTTTTACAATATTATGCATTTTACTATTGATGAATGCAATAAATTATATCGATGGCATTGATAATATCTTGTTACTTATAACTATTACTGCTTTAATTTACTTTAGACTACTATCTGACAATCCTAACACTGAAAAAATTTTATTATTAATGTTGGTGCCTCTCATAATTAATTTAATATTTAATCTTGCGCCAACAAAGCTTAATTTAAAAATTTTTTTAGGTAATGGAGGCAGTTTGTTTCTAGGATTTTTAATAAGTATAATTATGATAATTCTTGCTAAATACGATTCAATTCATCCTGCAAAACTAATTTGGGCGGTGTGGTTGCCAATTTATGATTTTCTATTCATTAACTTCATTAGAATTAAAAACAAAATTAACCCTCTTCAAGGAGACAGGAGACATATTCAGCATATTTTTTTAAAATATTATAAAAATGACCAATTAAAAAGTTCTTTAACTTTATCTTTGCTAAATGTTGCAATAATAGCGCTAGGATTTTCAATTAATGTTTATTTTTCACATTTAATGTCTTTGCTGGCCTTTATTTTAGTTTTTTTTTTCTATATGTTTCTACGATACAATAAAATTAAATAATTAAGTAATTTTTATAGTTTATAATTTTAATATGAAAAAAGTGGCATTAATATTTGGTGTAACAGGTCAAGATGGATCATATTTGGCTGAATTTTTATTAAAAAAAAAGTACACCGTATATGGAGTTATTAGAAGATCATCTAACCCTAATACTCATAGAATTGATCATATTTACCAAGATCGTCATGATAAAAAATATAATTTTAGACTATGCTACGGTGATTTAACCGATTCTCTTTCTGTATCACAAATTATAAACAAAACTAAACCAGATGAAATATATAACCTCGCAGCACAATCACATGTTGCTGTTTCTTTTGAAATTCCTGAATACACTGCCAATACTGACGCTTTGGGGGCCTTAAGAATACTGGAAATTATAAAAACAATTAAATCAAAAAAGATTAAATACTATCAGGCAGGAACCTCTGAGATGTTTGGAAAAACTAAGAGTAAATTCCAAAATGAAAAAACAAATTTTTTTCCTGCAAGTCCTTACGGTGTAGCTAAATTATATTCTCACTGGATTACTATTAATTATCGTCAAGCATATAATCTTTATGCTTGCAATGGTATTCTATTTAACCACGAAAGTCCGAGAAGAGGAATTAATTTTGTAACAAAAAAAATTATCACTGGTCTTTGTGATATAAAAAAAAATAAACAAAAAATTTTATACTTGGGTAATTTATACGCCAAAAGAGATTGGGGATATGCACCTGATTATTGTGAAGCAATGTGGAAAATATTACAACAAAAAAAACCTGACGATTATGTAATAGCCACGGGAAAAACATATTCTGTTAAAGAATTTATAAATTTCACCTGTAAATATTTAAATATGAATATTCGATGGAAAGGCTTCGGGACTTCAGAATGTGCAATAAACAGATTTAATAATAAAATTATTATAAAGATCGATAAAGATTATTTTAGACCAGTCGAAGTTGATTATTTATTAGGAGATGCAAAAAAAGCGAGAAAAGTTTTAAAATGGAAACCAAAGACAAGCATACACAAATTAGTTCAAATCATGGTTGATGAAGAGCTAAATTTAAGTAAATAATATTTAATTGATTACCTTTATAAACTAAAGATTGAATTTTTCTTCTTTCCAAATTTAAAAATTATAAATTGTAATAACACATGCATAAGTACATGATGTGCATCTTCTGAGATTCCATAATTTTTTGCATTAATATGAATAGATATGTTCGAATTTTTTTTTAAATAACCTCCATCAAAACCACTAAAACCAATAGTTTTAATTTTATTTTTTTTTGTAAATTGTATTAATTTTTTAATATTTTTAGAATTGCCAGACGAACTAATAATTATAATTAAATCATTTCTTTTACATAAACTTTGTGCTTGATATCTAAAAATCTCATCATAACTTATGTCGTTTGCTATTGCTGTTATAGTTTCCATATTATTAGACAGGCTAATAATTTTTGGCTTAAAACTCGTCCTGTCTCTAAAAAATTTTAAAAAATCACAAATATAGTGATTTGCTATAGATGCAGATCCTCCGTTTCCACAGACATATATTGTGTTATTTTTCTTTATTGTTTTAATTATAGAGTTACTAGCTAACTTAAGATTTCTAGAATCTAAATTTACCAAGCTCGAAAAGAGAGTTTGGGAATATCCTTTTAAGTAATTATCTATTTGATCCATAATTAATTTTTTTATTGCAAAGTATTAAATATTAAAGTGCTATTATTTTTTTTTAATAAAAAATATTTTAAGGTCATTTTATTTTAATAGTAAAATTGAAGAATTTTTTTTGGAACCATAAAGATAAGTTGCTTGATTGTGATTACTGACAACTTCACCAAAATTATTGCACAAGACGTAATCAAAGTCGTAAATCATTAGTTTTTCTAGTACATTCTGCAAATTACCTTTATTTTGGTGAACTTCCATGCTTACAGCTGATACCTTATTCAAATTTATATCTTGAAACAACCCAAATTCCGATCCTTCTATATCTATTTTAAGAAATACATCTTTTAAAGATTCTTTTTCGACTAATTTATTAAAATCAATAAGATTTGTACGTTCATCATCAAATTCATTTAAATTGAATAAATAACCATTAATTAAAAATGCATTTATAACATGATTATCTCTCATCAATTTTTTATAACAATCGATGTACCTTATTTGAGGTTCGACGCTATAAACTTTGTTAAAAAATTTAGATGCTAACAATGAAAAAATTCCAACGTTAGCTCCCAAGTCTATACAATCGTTTTTACTTGAATCGGTAAAAATAAATTTTGACAAATAAACATTCCTAAAAAATATTTCTCTAATTAACCCAAAACAATTATTTTCACCGGAAATATTATTTATAGCAAGTATATCAATGAAAAAAAGTTTGCCTTTAAAATTTATTTTTAATTTTTTAAAAATATTATTTAATGTATTTAAATTTTTTTCAGATATTATTTTTTTTATATTTATAAAAATAAAGAATAAATAAATAAAGTAGTTTAGACCAATTATTTTAAAAATACTAAAATTTATATTTATAATAAATTTTTTTAAGTTTATATTAAACATAATTTTTAAAGATTAAATCATCACTAAGTTTTTTTTTAGTAAAAAAAAATTTTGAATACCAGAATTTAGGATATAAAATTGTATAATGCTTTTTAATTTTTGCTATAAGCTTTTTATTTTTAGTTTCAATATAAACACAAACCTTATTATATCTTAACAGCATATCCATTCCTGCTAAAACTTTGTTTTCATATCCCTCAACGTCTATTTTTATTAATAAATTTTTATTTATGAATTTTAAAATACTATCTATTTTTTTTAAAATTATTTTTTCAATTTTGTTATTTTTTTTATAAAATCTCACTATAGATGCGGTGCCAATATTTGAATCTTTATCTGAATAATAAATATTTCTTTTTTCATTGATATTTGATGCGCCAAAATTAAAGAGTTTATAATTTTTTAGGTATGGATTAATTTTAAAATTATTCTTTAATTTTTCAAAGTTATATTTCATTGGTTCAAAACATATTATTTTAACTTTTTTAGAAAATGGTAAAGAGATACTTCCTGAATTTGCTCCAATATCTATAAAATAATCAAATTTTTTTTTTCATTTCATCAAAAAAAAATTTATTAATCCTTTCTCAAACCCTTCTTGAAAAAAAACACCCCAGTCAATGAAGTTACTAAAAATTCCCTGATACTTAGGTCCATAATACAGAACTTCAAATTTATTTCCTTGAAAATATTTTTATATTTGTGGGGATCATTCAAAATTTTTAAAAATGTGTGCTTCCCTTTAAAATCAAAAAAAAATCTGCCTATTAAATATCCAATTACTATTTTTATTTTTGACATATATTAAAGTTTAAATTTTTAGATAAAAAAATTAAAACTTTGAACTCTTTAAATCATTTTTTTTTATTATCGAGGTATAGGAAAATATGCATGCAAAAAATGTCCATAATATTGTACTATTACTGTTTGTTATAATTGATCCTGTCGTAGCAAGTGGCCAGATTATCATAATAATAGAAATCCAGAATGAATTTATAATGCACCATATTTGGCTATTTTTTTTTGAGTAATAAATTAAACTTTTTACGTTTTTTTTTAAGAAGCTAATAAAAATACAATAAAATAATAATACACCTATCAGTCCTGTTTCGGACAATAGTTCTAAAAAATAATTATGAGGATGAGTTGAGCACAAAGCATGTTGTCTCTTAGATATAAAATTGTACTCGTCCCTTTCGCATATTAGTCTGTAATTTTTGGTCCCGGCGCCAAAAAGAGGATTGTCTAACCAAATTTTATATGCGGAATAGAATAGGTGTCCATACCCTGTATCTAAACTAAATTTTCCAGAATTATATCCAAGAGCAATAAATGCCTCATCAATATATCTTTTTTTTTTTAAATCTGAGAAATATACTCCTGCAATAATAGTTAAGCATATAGCTAGTGCTAAATAAAAGCTTTTTTTGCTAATACCAAAATACAAGAGCAAAACAAGAAGCGAACCTAATATAATTAAGACAAATGGACTTCTATCACCAGTAACGAAACAGGCAAAGATTGTAAAAAAAAAAGCAAGAAAAATAATGAAATAATTTAAAAATTTTTTTTTGAATTTATTTAAAAAAAAATAAAGCGTCAAAAACCACAAAAAAGGACTAAATCTTGCAACAAACCCACCAGCAATAAATTCATCATCGAACGGTCCTTGTAACCTTTGCATTGATTCAAGTGATTTATATCCAAAGATATCATAACCTACTCTTGCAACATTACCATTACCAAGAGTAACCAATTCTGAATTAAAAAATTGAAAAATTAAATCAAAACATACAAAAAAAACTGCAAAACTAAATATTTTTACCATAGTAAATATGTATTTTTTTTCAGTAAGTAACCAATATTTACAAGCGGCAAGAAAGAATAAGAATCTTACATAAGGTATAGATCTTTTTAAGGATATTGAAGAAAATTCTGATAAATAAGAGGAGGTGACCAGAGCTAAACAAAATAGAAAAAAAAATATTAAAACTGTGTCTTTATAAATAGTTTTTGTTGCGACATTAATTTTTCTGGTTACAAGAAGTACTAAAAAATTTATCGCTATCAAAGAAATTAACAAGTCAGCTACACCATGAAAAAAAATAAAGAAAAAAGGTAACGTATACAAACCGTATAAATTTAATTGTTTTATTACAAAAATATTCATTAGATTTTTTTTATTTTAAAACTGATGAGCCTTTTATAATTAAATTTGTTGTACTAAAGTTTTTATATCTTTTAATTATCTTAACAGAACCTTTTATTCTTTTCATTAAATCAAAACCAACGACATTATTCTTAGTATAATCAGAACCCTTAAAAATTATATTAGGTTTAATTTTTTTAATTAAACTTAAAGGTGTTCTAGAATTAAAAATAATATACTGATCTACATTTATATTGCTAGAAATATTGAATAATCTTTTTTGCAAATTTTCGATTGGTCTGTTGTTTCCTTTGATGGTTTTCACAGAATGGTCGGAATTCAGAAGAACAATAAGTTTATCACAATACTTTTTACACTCGTCTAATAAGTGCATATGCCCTCTATGAAATAGATCAAAACATCCATTTGTTAATCCAATTTTATAACCTTGTTGTTTCCAGATAGCGATTTTTTTTAAAAAGTTTATTTTTTTCTTAACTGTTTTCATATGCTTTTTAAATAATTTTTCTTCTGGTGTTGCTATAAACTTTTTTGACACTGAATTTTCGCTCATTCTATTTGCAAAATCTGCAGATTTATCTACATCCCTACTTTTGTAAAAAGCACTTGCAAAAGAGGCAATAAAAGTATCTCCCGCTCCACTGACATCAAATTCTTTGACGCGCTTAGCTATAAAATTTTTGCTAGAAAATCTTTTGTTTACAATTGAGCACCCTTTTTTTCCTTTAGTTATTAATAAGTAATTAATTTTGGCTTGTTTAAAAATTTTCTTTATTTTTTTTTTAAAAATAAGCTTAGGATAAAAATTTAAAAATTCCTTATAATTAGGACATAAAAAATTTACATTTTTATAAATAGACGGGTTTTCACTTTTGGGATCAGCAAAAACCAAAATATTTTTTTTTTTACATAAATCAGTGATTATTTTTATATTTTTTTTATTAATAAATCCTTTTCCATAATCGGAAATAATAACGCACTTTATTAAATTTATATTTTTTTTAATAAAGTGGCTTATTTTTGAATTTATAAAATTATTTGCCAAATTTTTTTTTTCACTATCAATTCTTGCGATTTGCGTTGAGTTAGATAAAATTCTCTCTTTAGTAATATTTTTAAAATTTTTTTTTTGAATAGATTTAAATACGATTTTTTTTTGGCTAATAATTTTTTTAATTTTTTTTCCTGTTACGTCATTCTGAAAAAAAGATAATAAAATAACCTTTTCTTTTAATGATCTTAAATTAGCAGCAACATTACCGGCTCCTCCTAAAAAATATTTAATTCTTTTATTAATTAAAACTGGCGCATTTGCTTCTGGAGAATTTCTTCTAGATTCGTGAACGCTATAAATATCAAGAAATAAATCACCAATTACCAAAAAATTTTTGTTCATATCTATTAAGATGAGATTATTAATTTTTTCTTCATTTGCATTAAAATAATAAAATAATTACAGCAATTTAATAATTTCATTATTAAAAATAGCAAAATTTGATTAAATGTTAATTTTAAGAAAATATTATATTAAATTTAAAAAATTTTGTACTATTATTAAGAATAAAAAAAAATTTAGTAATTTAAAGTTATTATGCTTCTAATTTTTTTAAATATAGATCTATACCATCGTCTATATTTGTAATCATAGACTTATACCTATAATATCTTAATTTTGTGAGATCAGCTCTTGTGTAGGTTTGATATTTTTTTTTAAACTTATTAGGAAATGGAATAAACTTTATTTTTCCTTTACCAATCTTTTGAATAATTTTTAAAGCAATATCCTTAAAAGTGACGTCGTGTCCGGTACCAACATTTATTATGTCAACAAATTGCTTATTTGCTGCCCAAAGATTAATATTAACAACGTCATCAATATAGATAAAGTCTCTAGAATGCATTCCATTTTTAAATCCACCATACTTTCCAAAAATATTACAAAAATTTTTTTTTTTAAGCTGTCTATAAAAAGTTAGAATTGGGCTAGACATATTCAATTTATGAGATTCATTATTTCCATAAACATTAAAATATCTTAATCCAACAGTATTTTTTAATTTTTTTTTATTTTTTAAAACATACGCATCAAACAAGTATTTTGAATAAGCATATGCATTGGACAAATTTTTAGTCATTAAATTTTCTTTTATTAGTTCTGTTTTTATATTATTCCCATATACAGATGCTGAGGATGCATAAATAAACCTCACTCTATTATTATTACAAAATTGTAATAATTTTTTAGAATATTCAAAATTATTATTAAAAAGATATTCCGCATCTGTTTCCTGAGTATTTGTACAAGCACCCTGATGAAAAATGTGTGTAATATTCTTAAATTTACTCTTCAATAAATTATGAATAAATTCATTTTTATTAAAATAATCGACATACTTTAGATTTTTAATATTTTTAAATTTTTTTTTTGAATAAGAGTCAACAATTACGATATTGTTGTTTTTTAATTCATTAAATTTAGCTAAAATATTACTTCCGATAAAACCCAAGCCTCCTGTAATTATAATCATTAATAATGTATATACTAAAAGAGAATAAACTGTGAAAAAAAAAATTGTTATATTTCGGAACGGAAGTTATGGAGATGCTATTGTCGCATTGCCAGTTTTAAAACTAATTGCAAAATTTAATAAAGATAAAGAAATTTATTACACAACAATCCTTAACAAGGAAACAAATTTTTTCCATCCAAAGCAACTTTTTTATAAATTTGGTTTAAATTTTAAATATCAGATTTATTACAAAGAAAAAAAATATATCTTTGATTTTATTTTATTTTTTTTAAAAAATAGATTTAATGAACTTTTTTATCTAAAAGAAGAACCTACTAATATAGTTCCTAAAATACTGAATATAAAAAATACTTTTTTAAACATATTTTTTGAATACATATTTTTTAAGTGTTTGTTAGTGAAAAATGTTAACGGCTTAAATAAAAAATCGTTTAAAAAAGAAAATAACGGAATTTATATAAAAGAAAGTGTAAATTTAATAAATAGATTTTACACAAAAAAATTTAATGAAAATAATTTAATTAAAAATTTATATATTAAAAATAATAAAACAAAAAATGAAGTCGTAATCTGCATGGGTGGAAAATTTAAAATAAAAGATTGGGGCTTCAAAAATTGGATAGAACTTCTAACCTTAATTAATAACCACAAAAAAATGATAAAGTTTATATTAATTGGTGGAGGAGAAAGTGATAGGCGTAAATATGTTGAAATAAAAAAAATATTTAAGAGTCGATGTAAAATTTTTATCAACAAACCAATAAATAAATTAATAGATAAAATTAAAGACTGCAAATTATATATTGGTCATGATACTGCAAACATGCATCTTGCTGCAGTATTAGGAATAAAGACAATATCTATTTTTTCATCGAGAGAATACGAGGGAATCTGGTTTCCTATTGGGAATAATAATATAAATTTTTACAAAAAAATTTCTTGCTCTAACTGCAAACTTACTGATTTTTGTCCCTTTGAGCAAAAATGCATCATGAGCTTTTTACCTATAAATGTATTTAATCGAATAAAAAAATTTATTTAAATAGTAATTTTTTTACTATTTTTTTTTTTTTAAATTTATTTTTCAACGAAAAAGATTTCAATTCAAGAGGTAAAATCAGTTTTAAGCTCAAAAGTTTTTTATAAAATTCTAATTGGTGATCATCTATATGCTCTTTATAAAATCTTCTTCTGGGCAAAACAATAGGGATTTTATTGTATCTTAAAGAATCCAAGATACTACCTGCTCCACAATGGGAAATAAAAAAATCTGATTTTTTTAAAAAATTTAAAAATTTTTTTTTTTCTAAAAATTTAATTAATTTAAAATTTCTATTTTTATAATTTGTATGACCGATTTGACAAATAATTTTTTCTATGTTTTTTTTTTTATTAATTATGGTCTCAAATTTTTTGAACAACCTAAAAAAGTTAGCCTCATTATTACCTACGGAAATAAAAATCATAAATTTTTTAATATATTGTAAACTTTTCCTTTCGGAAAAAAATTACGTAATTCTTTCCATGGATAATAAAATTCATCACTTAGAAAATAAACAATTTTAGCTGTTAATGATGGGTGCTTGACTCGTGTAACACTCTCAAAAAATATTAATCTTGAATTGAAAAAAAACTTTCCTATTACAAAAGCTGGAAAAGCAACACTTGCCCCTGTCGAAACAATTGTTGTTGGTTTTTCTTTTAAAAAAATTAGAAGAATTTCTATGAAATTAAATATAAGTTTAGGTCCTTTAATACCGTGCGCAACATAATAAATTTTATTTTTAGACTTAAAATTTATTTTTTTGTTAATAATAAAAAAAAAATTCTTCTTTATGTTTGAATTTTTTTTTATAAGAAGCAGTTCACTTAAATGTCCACCAGCTGATGAAACTAGACAAAAATTTTTTTTCATTTTAACATTCTTTTTTTAAAAAATTAATAATAGATTCTGATGTTTTTTTTAAATTATAGTTTTGAATAATCGATAAGGAATTTTTTTTCATATTCTGCATTTTTTTTTTATTTTTATCAAAAAAAATAAGAAACTCTTTAATCTTATCAATGTCACCAACTTGATAAATAAAACCGTTTTTGTTTTCTCCTCTTGTATTAATTAAATCTTTGGAGCAACCACATTTGTTACTTATAATGCAGGCACATCCAGAAGCCATCGCTTCATTAACTGCTAATCCCCAAGTTTCATACTCTGAAGGCATTATAATTATGTCGGCAATTGTATAATATTCTCTTATTTTTCTTTGGTTTACAAAGCCTAAAAAGGAAATGTTTGATAAACAATTTTTTTTTGCAAAATCGATGCACTCTTTTTTTTGCATTCCATCTCCAATAAAAATAAAGTGATAATTTAATTTTTTTTCTTTTAAGTCTAAAATGGCATGCAATATATCTAGCGGTCTTTTTCTAGGAATAAATTTTCCTGAAAAAATATATATAATTTTATTTTTTGAAATTTTTAAATCTGATTTAATTTTTATTTTATTAATTTTTAGATTATTAAAAAAATTATTATCAACAGAATAAGGACCAGGAATTAGTTTTTCATTTGAAACGCCATAATTTTTATAAAATTCGTAGTTGGCTTTTCCTATATAAAGAAATTTATGAAAAATTTTAAAAAAATTATAAAAAACTATTTTTTTTAATGTTTTTTTTATTAAAGAATCTTTTTTAAGCAAGTTAGATTCTGCTCTAGCAATTATAGGCACACCAAAAAAAAGGCACCAAAAAATTGCTTTTAAATAGAATAAATTATTCCAACCTAAAATTAAACAAATATCAATTTTTTTTTCTCTTAATTTAGAATAAATTTTATTAGAATTCAAAAAAAAACTATTAACATTAATTTTTTTTTCTAAAAATTCATAATTATATCCATTAAACATATTAATATCCCATGAAAATTTTACTTTAAAATCTTTATCAATTGAATTGATAGCCCCATGATTTGAAGCATAAATTACTTTTACATTTAAATTTTTATTTTTTGCTAGTAATTTGAATAATGGAACCTGATATTGTATAGGATGAGTGGTAAATACTAACATTCTCTTCATTGTGATTTATGAAATACTTTTATGTATAACATACAAGAGTCAAAAATAAATAATTATGACTTTAATTCTTGGTATTAATGCGTTTCATGCAAATTCTTCGGCTTGTCTATTAAAAAATGGAGAAATAATTTTTGCAATTGAAGAAGAAAGAATTAATAGAATTAAAAATTGGGCTGGTTTTCCAAAACAATCTATACAAATGTGCCTTGATTATATGGACATTAACATAAATGAAATTGATTTTATTGGTATAAATAAAAACTTTAAAGCTAACATCAAAGAAAAAATATTTTTTTCTTTAAGTAGCATAGAAAATTTTAAATATGCCCTTAAAAAATACAAAAATATTCAAGCTGTTATGAGCTTGGAAGAAACTTTTATTAAAGAATTCAAATTAAGCAATCTCAAGCCTAAGATTATTAATGTTAATCATCACGTTGCACACATGGCGTCGTCCTGTTTAACTAATTCCTTTAAAGATTCTGCTTTATTATCGCTCGATGGATTTGGAGATTTTGTCAGCTGTTCAATTGGTACTTTTTCTAATTATAAAATTAATATTAAAAATAAAATTTTTTACCCACATTCATTAGGAATTTTATACCAATCCATTACACAGCTGCTAGGATTTAAAAATTATGGAGATGAATATAAGATTATGGGGATTTCGGCGTACGGATCCCCTAGATTTGATAAACAATTTAATGAACTAATATCGTATAAAAATGCCAATTATAAACTTAATGAAAAATTTTTTTCTTATTTCAAGAAGGGCTTAAATTTTGATTTTTTAAACGAACAGCCTAATTTTCCGAATTTATACAACAATAACATGCTTAAATTATTTGGAATAAATAAACAAAACCTTAATGACCAGCAGTTTTTGGCGGACATTGCAAACTCTTTACAAAAAACTTTTGAAAAAATTTTATTATCAATAATTAATCACACTTTCTTAATAACAAATTTGAAAAATCTCAGCTATTCTGGAGGATGTGCGATGAATTCTTTAGCGAATGGAAAAATTCTTAAAAATTCAAATTTTAAGAACTTATCTATTCATCAGGCCGCTTATGATGCTGGCGGAGCAATTGGCGCTGCAGCTTACATTTATCTTGGATTATTTAAAAAAAAAACAATAATTAAATCAAAATATCTTGGTCCAGAATACTCCTTACAAGAAATAAAAAAAGTAATTAAAAAAAATAACTTAGAAAAAAATTTTAAAGTGGTTTTAATGAATGAAAAAAATCTGATAAAATTTATTGTTATAAAAATGCAAAAACAAAAAATTTTTGGTCTATTTAGAGGAAGATTAGAATGGGGGGCTAGATCTTTAGGTAATAGGTCTATTATTGCTGACCCTAGAGGTCCTAATATTAAAAATATAATTAATGCCAAAGTTAAATTAAGAGAAAAATTTAGACCATTTGCGCCTTCAATATTATATGAAGAATCAAAGAAGTGGTTTGATATGAAAAAAACTAATGAAGTGTCAGATATGATGCAAGTCTTAAATTTTAAAAAAAAATATAATACTACTATTCCAGCGGTAGTTCATGAGGATAATACGGGCCGTTTGCAAACTGTAAAAAAAAAAGACAATCTGTTTTATTATAAACTAATAAAAGCTTTTTTTAAATCAACAAGAATACCGATGTTATTGAACACTTCTTTTAATATAAATGAACCAATTGTATGCAATCCAACGGATGCGATTAATTGTTTTAAAAAATCAAAAATAGATTACTTGGTGATTGAAAACTTTGTTATTTCAAGAAAACAATGACTGTATTCATTAATAGTCATACAAATCGAGAGAATGGTAATGGTGTTTATTTACTAGAATTGATTCAAAATTTAAAGATTTATGAAGCAAAAATTATTACATTAAGCTCTAATATTATAAATAAAAAATTAGAAATAATAAAACTTGGTTTTAATTTAAAAAAAAAAAACAACTCTGCTGCAAAAACAGTTGAAATTTTTTTATTATTTTTTTTAATATTAAAAAATATTCAAATATTACGAAATGAAAAAATAATACTAACAAGTGATCCACCCATGGTTGGATTATTACTAGTTATATTAAAAAAAATTTTAAATTTTAAATTATATTTTTGGTGCCAGGATATTTTTCCTAATACTTTGTTAGTTTCAAATGTAATAAAAAAAAAAAATTTTTTTATCATTTTAAAAAAATTAAATAAATTTATACTTAATAATTGCGACGAAATTATTACAATCTCAACAGATATGAAAAAAACTCTCATAAATGAATATCAAATAAATTTAGAAAAAGTTAAAGCGGTTCAAAATTGGCCTACTATTAAAAATAACTTTACAAAAAATATTATATCTAAAAAAAATAATTTTAATTTTTTTTATATAGGCAATATTGGGAAAATGCATGATGAGTCTAATGCAATGAAATTTTTAAAAAAAATTAATAATCCTAATCTTAATATTAAAATATTTACTCAATCTCAAAAAATTTTAAAATATAAAAAAGATAGTTTTTTTAAAAATTCGATTCAAAATTGTTTTTTATCTGATAAAAATTTTATTGACTGTTTAAATACCAGCGATATTCAGATAATATTTCAAAATACAAATTCTTTAAAATATATTTTTCCTAGCAAATTATATAATATATTACTTTTTCAGAAACCAATTCTATATTTTTTGGATGAAGGAGAAGATGAGATTACTAATTTAATTAAAAAATTCAAAATTGGATTAAGAGTTTCAAAAAATAATTTTGCTAAACATATTTACTTATTCAAAAACGATAAATTTATCTTAAAAATTATCAATGATGCTCGAGAAGGCTACCGAAGATTAAATTATATCCGATCAATAAGACAAGAATCCTTGAATGAATGGAGAAGTATTTTAGTATAATGTGTGGGATACTTGGCTATAAAATATTTAAAAATGACACTTTTGGTTTTAAACAAAATAAAAAGCAGTTTTTTAAGTCTATTGAAAACAGAGGTCCTGATTCACAAGGTTCGTGGGAAAATTCTGATAAATCATTACAAATTTTTAATACTAGACTTAAAATCCAAGATCAAAGCGAAGCGGCAAACATGCCCATGTTATCTCAATGCAAAAATTACATTATCTCATATAACGGAGAATTATTTAATAAAAACGAATTAATAGAAAAATACATCAATAAGAAAAAATTAATTACTAATTCAGATACTGAAGTAATTTTGCTTTTATATACCAATTATAAAGAAAAAATGCTGAATCTTTTAGATGGTATGTATTCTATATCAATATACTCGTGTGCAGATGACTCTCTGTTTATTGCAAGAGATCCGCTTGGTATTAAGCCTCTATATTACACATATAATAATGATTACTTCTATTTTTCATCCGCTATAAAATCTTTTTTTTTTAAAAAAAAAGTTAGTCAGGAAGCATTAGTAGATTTTTTTAGCTTAGGGTTTATAAGAGACCCGCATACAATTTTAGAAGAGGTTTATTCTCTCGAACCAGGTTACTTTTTATTAATTAAAAATCAAAAAATTATTAAAACTCAATTTGTAAATTTATTAACGTTATTCAAACAAAAAAAAGTAAATTCTAATATTGCGCAAAATATAGAAAAATCTATAATAAAACACTATACTTCTGAAGTTTCTTCATGTTTGTTTTTATCGTCCGGAATTGATTCGAACATAATTTTATCTACTTTTATAAAAAATAAAATTAATATACCAACAATATCAATTAGTTTTGAAAATAATAAGTATGAAAAAAATATAAAAAATGAATTAGATTTAGTTAAGCAGATTTGCAAACAACATAAAATTGACAATATAAGTAAAATTATTACCCAAGACGATGTTAAATATTTTGATAATTTATTTTATCAATCTATGGATCAGCCGTCAACGGATGGACTAAATACATTTATAATTTCATATTTTGCAAAAGAAAATAATTTTAAAGTTGCATACAGTGGGCTCGGTGGTGATGAATTATTTTGCGATTACGGCACTTATCGTAAAATCAAAATTATCTCTAAAATAAATCAAATAATTAAATCTTTAGGATTAAAAAATATAATAAATTTTATATTTAAAAATCTAAAATTTAAAAATCCTAAATTTCAAGAGCTTTTTTGTTATAGTGAAATTGATCAAATTTATTTTTTGGTAAGATCACTATTTTCTAAAAATGAAAAAATTAGCTTTCTGGACAAAAAAATTGACCTATTAAAATTTAATAATAATTTAGAAAAAGTGAATGAAAATGCCTATTTAACAACAGCTTACTTTGAATATAAAATATATTTACAGAATCAATTGCTTAGAGACAGTGACTGGACAAGTATGCATAACTCTTTGGAGTTGAGGGTCCCCTTTGCAAACCCAAAACTAATAGAAGATGCTTTCCAAATAATACCGTTAATAACGAGACATGAAATTTTAAAAAATCTAAATCCCAAAATTTATAGTTTAATTAAATTTCAAAAAAAAATAGGTTTTTACATGCCCACCTATATCAAATCTAATTATCACAACCCATTAAAAACAAGATCTCTAGAACTTCTTAAAAAATATATCGATTTAAACAATTTGATTATTTAAATATATGACTAATCAGAACGCGAGAATACTAAAAACTTTTTACTACGGGTTGTTAAATTTTCTAAATATTTTTATTGGAAAATATTTACTATATCCAATATTAATATTTTTTTGGAAAATTGAAATTTTTAATGACTGGGTTTTAATTACAAATATAGCGCTACAATTTGCTCTTTTAGATTTTGGGTCTAAAACATATATTGGAAATCGACTAGCTGAAAAAAAAATTAATATAATAAGAAAATACTTTAAATATTTAATTGTAATAAATATTATTTCTTCATTTTTAATTTTTATTTTTCTTTTAGGATATTTATATTTCGCAAATTTAAATTTCTATAACATGACAGTTAGTGCTTCTAATTTTGTCATATTAATAATTTGTAATATTTTTATTCTTCTAATTAATATTTTTGCGGGAACTTATGGGGAAGCTATATTGCGACCTCTTGGTTTATTATATAAATATCAAAAAATAGAGTTTATTTCTAATCTTTCATTTAATTTAATCCTAATAGGAAGCGTATATTTAGGCGCTGATATAATTCGCTTTACAGTAATTCAAGCTACATTGCACTTAGTTAAAATAATATTTATTAAATATTATTGTAACAAATATTTTACTCAACACCAATTTACTCTTAAAAATAATTTAATTAAATATAAAATTTTGAAAAATATAATATTTAATGGTTTTTTTTTTTATATTGGTAACATAACCAATATAATTCAAAATAGTACTTTTATTCTTTTGGGAGCAAGAGGAATGGGGGTCACTAATATTGGTATTTTTATCTTATATAGGACTGTTTCAAATTTTAGTAATCAGATACAAAATTTTATTTCTTCAGCTTTTTATTACGAATATACAAGAAAAAAAAATTATATAATAAATAAAAAAATTAATTTATTTATTTTTCAATTAAAACTATCCAATAATATTACACTAATTATAAATTTTATTATTTTAATGAGTGCAGAAAAAATGTTTTCTGTTTGGCTAAAAGGTGAATTGATGTTTAATTCCAATGTTTTTTTAAGCTTAATAATTGCGAGTATAATTAAAAACTATTCAAATTCTCTTCTTAACTATTTGTTAGCAAAAAACAAACAAAGGGACATTAATAAAAAAATTTTATTTTTTTCAGTTTTTTTTCTAATTCCTTGTTATTATCTATCATATACTTATGGGATTTTGGGTCTGTCCATAATGTACATTGGATATGAACTGGGATGTTTAATAATTTTATTACGCCATTTTTTTATTCTAAAGACAGACGAATTTAATAAAAAACCTTTTATTATTGAAATATTTAAAATTATTATATTATTTGTATTTGTTTTGATATCTTACTACTCAATACTTTTAGCGTTTATATATTTTATAATAGAAAGCAATTATTATAAGATAAAATCTAAAAAAATATGAATTCTTTTTTAACTAAAAATAATATTATAATATTTTTCTTTTTGTTGTATGCTTTATTCGCTCATTTAGTTAGCTGGCTATTAATAGATTTTTATGCAAAAATATGCACAGATTTTAACGTTTTAAACAATATTTCGAAAAATATTTGTTTTGATTTAGAAAAAAAACATTATTTTCCTGTTATAAAAGCTTTTCTTTTTTGGTTATTATTTCTTCTGTTTTCTTTTAAATTATTATTAAGAATTAAATTATTATTTTTAGAAGATTTATTAAATAAAATTATTAGAAAAATATCTTGCGTAAGTCTTTCTGAAAAAAGTAAATTATTATTTTTTGTAGTTATCAATTTTGCAGTAGTTATTGCGCATTACATATCGATTGTTGGATTTGATTTTATTTTTCAAGGATTTAAATTTATTCATTTTTTTTTATTTTTATTCTTTTTGAGAACAAAGAAATACCTTTTTTTATTTTTTAATAGCCTTTCTTTATTACCTGGAATTTATTTTGGTGAAATCTCTCATTTTTTACCAATCTTTATTACATTAAATCTTTACGTATTAATTATTAAAGAAAAAATATCTCTTCCGTTTTTTTTAAAGACTTCATCCCTTTTTTTTTCTTTTTTTTTAATATTAATATTATCTCAGAAAACTTTTATATTAAATTTCGGCTACCCAACTTCATATAAAAAAATTATTGAATTTTCTTCTAATTCTTTGATTATTACTTCTAATAAGCCTGAAAAAATTAATCAAAATTATTTAGACTATGATCATTACTTTAAAAATATTTATATAGATAAATTGGAAAATATTTTTAAAACGCCCTTTCCAAAAAAAAGTCCCATTAACCTCACATACCAAAGATCTATGAATAGAATTTCAGAACTTAAAAATTCGGCTTATGTTTTCTATTTAATTGATAATAAATATGTAAACACCATTGATGGCCTATCTTATTCTAAAATCCCCTATTTGTTAGTGCCCAGATTACTTTATAAGGAAAAACCAAAAGAAATATTTGGAAATATTCTTTCTTGCACTTATGGTATTGGATGGCAAGATTACATAAGCAAAGATGATTGTAAAAAAAGAAATTTCACCAGTGTTAATTTAAACGTTTTTTTAGAAGGCTATATTAACTATAAATATTTTGGAGTTTTTTTATCAAGCTTAATTATGGCAATACTTCTAAGACTTATAATATTCCTGTTTGAAAATAAAAATTATTTCATCAGCACTACGTCTATGTGTTTTTTTTATCAATCCATTCAATATTCATCAAATCTTTCTGGAGTTTTGGGGGGAATTATTATTTGCTTTTTTTTTATAATTTTACTTGCTCCTATTAAATTATTCAATGAATAACAAGTTGCGAATACTAATAATTACTCCTACTTACTTACCGGCTTATCATGTGGGGGGGCCAGTTTTTCAAATAAAAAAATTTTCTAATTTACTAAAAAAGAAAAAAATACATCACAAAGTAGTAGCAAGTACAGAAAGTTTAGCGCTATCAAAGAAAAAAGAAAAGAATGCATTATATTTTGATTCTTATTTTGGAAATTTATATTTATCTTTCTCATTAATTTTTTTTATTGTTAAAAACATAAAGCACTACAATAAGGTTTATATCGTTTCATGCTTTAATTTTTTTTCCACTTTATCGTGCTTTTTGAGCAGGATATATAAAGTAGATTATTTTTTATCTCCCAGGGGATCCTTAATGAAAGGATCAATAAATATGAAAAATAAATTTCTAAAATTAATATGGATGTTTTTTTTTGAAAGACAAAATATCAATGGTGCAAAAAAAATTATTTTTTCATCAACTTTTGAAAAAAAGGAAACAATTAAAGCTTTTAAAGTAAAAAAATTCAATATTATTCAAAATTTTTTACAATGTGCCATAGCTAAAAATATAAATAATAAAAAAAATTACCTACTTTATTTAGGTAGAATTCATCCAAAAAAAAATATTGATAAAATTATAGAGGCTTATCCAAAAAAATTTAATTATAAAATTAAATTGATTGGCCCTGGAAATAATGATTATATTTTGCAATTAAAAAAATTAATCGCATTAAAAAAATTGAATAACTATATTCAAATTTTTGAACCAGTTTATAATAATTCCAAAAATAATATTTTCGCAGAAGCCCAATATTCAATACTACTATCTGAGACTGAAAATTTTGGTAATACGATTTTAGAATCTATTTTAAATTTTACACCAGTAATTATTTCAAAAAATACTGGTCTTTCAAATCTAGTTAAAAAGCATAAAGCTGGTTACGTTATTAATAATTCAATTAAAAGTTTAAGAAGTACATTTGCTAAGATTCAAAAAAAAAATATTCACAAAATTTCTAAAAATACAATTAAAAGAATTGCAGTTATTTTTGATGAGAACAAAATAATTAATAACTACCTAAAGACTTTTAACGCAAGATAAGTACCAATCTATTGTTAATTTTAAATTTTTATCTAAATCTTCTTTAACCTCAAAACCTAATTTTTGAGATAAAGAAATATCAAGTATTTTTTTTTTGTGTCCGTCAGAAATTTTTTTATCCCACAAAATATTACCTTCATATTCAAGAAGTTTCTTTATTTTGAAAGCTAAATTTTTAATATTAATGCCTTTGCCTGAACCAATATTGACATAGTGAATTTTTTTTTTATGAATTACACTTCTCAAATCCTTTTTTAAAAAAAAAATAACTGCTTTTGATATCTCGTCAACATACAAAAAATCTCTTAGAGGTTTTCCTGAGCCCCACAAAGTGACATTTGGAAAGTTTCTTTTTTTTGCTAAAAAAATTTTTCTTATTAAAGCCGGTACCACATGAGAGTCATCATTATAAAAATTGTCATAGGGTCCATATAAATTAGCAGGCATTAACGTAAAAAATTGTGTTTTGAATTGTTCATTATAGAATTGACATAATTTCAAACCTAAAATTTTAGCCACTGAATAGCCTTCATTTGTACTTTCTAATTTTCCTTCTAATAAATCTTTTTCAGAAATTTTATTTTTTATTTCAGCTGGATAGATACAGTTTGAGCCAAAATTGATTAATTTTTTAACAGTAAACTTATAGCAGCAATTAATAATATTCATTTGGATTAGTGAATTAGTATTTAAGAATTCTATCTTATGATTTTTGTTCGACATAATTCCTCCAACTTTTGCAGCTAAATTTATTACAATGTCAGGCTTATGTAATTTAAAAAAATCTTCTGTTTTTTTTTTATTTGTTAAATCTAACCTATTTTTAGAAACAATAATTTTATATTTTTTTTTATTTAATAATTTAATAACAGAGTGCCCGACCATACCGGTGTTTCCGGTCAAATAAATACTTTTTTTCTTCATAAATATAATTTCGAACTATTTTATAGTATAATTCAAATATTAAGTTAATTAAGAATTTATTGTATTTATGAATAATTATACTGCGGTAGTAATGGCTGGAGGCAAGGGAACTAGACTTGGTAGTCTAACTAAAAATTGTCCAAAACCCCTTCTAAAAATTAATAATGAACATTTCTTGAATTATTTATTATTTAATATTGCAAGATATGGTTTTAAAAAAATTATTATTGTCGCTGGGTACCGTGGTAAGTTATTTAAAAAATTTCATAAAAAAAAAATATTTAATACTACCACTGAAGTATTTATAGAAAGAAAATTACATGGGACTTTAGGAGCTCTGAATAAGGTTAGAAATAAAATACCGAATGATTTTTTTATTTTTAATGGTGATACTTTTTATAATTTTAATTACCTAGATCTAGTCAAAGTAAGTAACGAAAATAAAAATAGAAAAATTTTTTTTTCTCTTAAACCTGTTATCTGCAAAAACGTTAATAGATATAATGCATATAAACTGAACAGTAATATTTTAGTTAGAGCTGAAAAAAAATTAAATAAAAAAATTTTAGTAAGTGGTGGCGTCATTTTTTGTAAAAAATCAGTTTTAAATTTTAACGAAAAAAAAGGAGATATAGAAGACTTTTTTTTTTCCAAAAAAAAATTTATTTACAAATTATTTGGAAAAATATATGATGAGCCATTTATTGATATAGGTCTTACGAAAGATTTTTATAAAGCTGAAAAATTTATAAAGAATAATTTTCCAAAAATTTCTATATATTTTGACAGAGATGGCGTTTTAAACAAGATTAAAAAAAATCAATATATAAAAAAACCAACGGAATTTATTTGGATTAATGGGGCAAAAAAAATAATTAAATATTTAAACGACAATAATTTTTTTGTTTTTATTATTACTAATCAGGCGGGTATTGGCAAAGGATATATAAAATTAAAAGATTATCAGAAAATAGAAAAAAAAATACATTCAGAGCTATGTTTAAATGGTTCCCATATTGACAAAATATATTACTGTCCTTTTCATAAAGATGCAATTATTAAAAAATATAAAAAAAATTCTTTTTTAAGAAAACCCAATCCAGGAATGATTTTTAAAAGCTTTAGTGAATTTCCTGTTATAAAAAAAAGTTCATTATTTATTGGCGATCAAATTACTGATAAGCAAGCTGCAAATAGAGCAAATCTTAAATTTTTAATGTTCAAAAATAAAAATTTATTTATATTTATGATGAAGAATCTAAGAGATTATTTTTAAAATATACTTTGATTTTTTTTTAAAAAAATTTAACAATAAAAAATCAGATTCTAGCTTCATTTTTCTAATTTTTTTTTGTCCGTTTTTATTAATGAGTAACCTTTTTTTTTCATTATTTAAATAAAATTTGATTTTATTAGCTAATTCCTTAACATTTTGGAATGTTTCGACTTCATATCCTTTTTTCAGTAAGTTAAATTTATCCGATTCAAGCACTTGGTGCAAACAAAACCCTCCCGACATTATTATCTGCAAAATTCTTTCTGGATATTCATCGTAATTATCTACCGAAGTAAATGAAAGATTTATTTTAGATTTCCATATTTTTTCTCTATACTTTTCGTCGTACAATTCATTTTTTATTTTTAATGTTTTAAAAACATTTTTCGATAATTTTTTTTCCCAAAATTTTTTATTTCCATTAATATTTACTTTAATATTGTATTTTAAAAATAACTCCTCAATAACTGAAGCTCTATTCGTATAAGGACTTCCCGTGAAAGAAATGTTTATATTTTGTTTTATTTTTTTTTTTGGAGAAAAATGTATTAGCCGAGAATAAGCTAGCGGATAGTATAAAACATTTTTACATTTTTGATTTCTATAATCAATTACACTTGATTTCCTAGGTACTAAATTTATATGAAATTTATTTATTATTTTTTTATACAAATGCCAAACTGGATGACTTCTTTCTCCAAAAGGATTGTCCACTGTAAAATCAATTAAGAAAACTTTATGATTTCTTAGAATTTCCATTGTTTTTTTTGTTATAAAAATAGGCTTGTCAAACCACACAATATGTATATTTTTTTTATTTACAGCTTCTAAAATACTAATGTTTATTTTTTCTAAAGTATTGCCGTGTGGGTATCTAAAAAATATCTTTCTTTTGATTCCAGTTATATTTTTGGTAAAATTATCATAATTTAACAAATGTACTTTTTTAAAAATTTTTTTTAAAAAAGTTACTCTATGTGATGAGATCGAACCCTTAAAATAATCTCCTACATACAATAAGTTTAAATTATATAATTTTTTTCTCATTAAAAATTACTAATTGATGTAATAAAATTTTTAATAATATATAAACATAATAATGATTATATGCAAAACACCACATAGAATAAGTTTTGTTGGCGGAGGGTCTGATTTTAAAGAGTTTTTCCAATTTGACGATGGAAAAGTTATTTCTGCTACTATTGACAAGTATATGTATGTTTCTATGAAAAAATCCTACAAAGATATACATATAAAATATTCGCAATACGAGCATGTTAGTAAAGTTAATCAAATCAAGCATCCTATCATTAAAGAAGTTCTAAAATTTTATAAATTAAACAACGTAGATATCTCCTCTTTTTCAGATATCCCAGGCGGTACAGGACTAGGCTCTTCCTCTGCATTTACAATTTCATTATTAAATGCTGCAAATAATATAATAAATAACAAATCTTTATCAAAAAAAGAGTTGGCAAGATTGGCCTGCTACATTGAAATTGAAAAAGTTAAGAGCAATATAGGTTATCAAGACCAGTATTCATGTTGCTTTGGAGGCTTAAATGAAATTAAATTTACCAACAAGGCTACGATTACTAAACCGCTACATATAAATAAAGATGCTTTAAACAGATTTAATTCAAATCTTATTTTAATCGATACAGGTCTACAAAGATCAGCTAGCAAAATTTTAACATCACAAAAACAAAATATGTACAAAAATATTAAGAAAATTCAAAATATGGTAAAATTGTGTGATAATTTTAAAAATGAATTAAAAAATGAAAACTACAAGAGCTGTGGAGAAATAATTAATGAAAGCTGGAGAATAAAAAAAACATTCTCTGAAAACATTACCAACAAAAAAATTGACTATTTAATAAATTACTTAATAGAAAACGGAGCGTATGGATGTAAACTTCTTGGTGCTGGGATGGGTGGATTTATAATGTGTCTTGCAAATTCCAAGAGTAGAAAAAAAATACAGGAAAATATTAAAAATATTAAAAATATTAAAATAATTAAATTTAAATTTGAAAATCAAGGTGCTCAATTATTTAGAATTTAATATTGAGTAGAATTTATCAGCCACAACATTCCACTTATACCTATTGCTAATAATTGTTGTGTAATTACTTGTGTTGTTTTGTTTCACATAATTAATTGAGAAAAGTAACTTATTTTTAAATTCGTTATAGTTAAGTGGGTCAAAAATAACTCCTAGATTTTTATTTCTGTCTATAATATCTGGGCCTGCAGAAAATTTTGAGCATAATAAATAGTTTCCATACTCGACGGCCTCTAAAAGAACCTTTGCAAAACCATCCTCTAGTGTAGGAAGACAGAAAATATCTGAGGTTCTAAACAAATTTATTTTTTCTCTGTGACTAACTCTGCCAATAATTTTAATATTTTTATTTCCTTCATATTTCTTTAAAATATTAGTCATTTCTTTTTGAACAGGACCTGCTACTACTAACGTTACATTACATAGATTTAGTTGCTCAAAAATTTCAAGTAAATAATGAATCCCTTTTCTTATAGAAACTTGTCCCAAATAAAGAATTTGCTTATTTAATTTTTTTTTTTTTGAAAAATTTCTTTTTAAAATATTATCCATGCCAAGAGGCAATATTGATAATTTTTTTTTTAGAATGCCTGCTTTGATAAAACTTTTAAATGCAAAATTAGAATGAACAATAATTTTATCCGCAATTTTGTATTCATTAATTTCTCTTTTAATTAGAGGTTTTTGAGGAATTTGAATTTTTATCTTCAATTTTTTAGATTCTAAATATAAAATTTTTTTTACATCTAGAATATGGGACGATCCTCTTATTAAAAAAGATTTTGCCTTGGCAATTTTTGCTATTTTGAGTGCTTTTTCTGAAGAACCTGAAAATAAAATTAATTTACTAAATTTTAACTTTCTCAATTTTTTAGAGCATAGATAATCAAATATTTCATGGGTAAAGTTCTCAATTAAATTTCCGATTAAAAAAAAACCCTGATCTAAAAAAATTTTCTGATTTATCTTTTTTAACACCTCAAGCCACGTGAAACTTATTACTTGTGATGAATTCAATCCATATTTTTTTAGATAAAAATAAGGATACGTTGTTATCAGTGTTAAAGATGAATTTTTTTTATTTAAATGCTTACAGTAATCAAAAGCTGAAAATTTGCCATTTACACAAAATACTATGGACATTTATATTTCATTTTATTTTTTTTAAAATTTTTTTTAATTTTAAAATAACGTAATCCATATTTTTTTTTGAAATTCCTATACCCGAAGGTAAATAAAATCCTTTTTTTGACAGATATTCGGAATTTACAAACTTTTTTTTGTAATTAGAATTTTTTTTTAAAAAATCCTGCTTACTAATTGGCCAAAAAAATTCTCTGGCTTCAATTTTTTCTTTTTTTAACATTTTAATAATTTTTAAAGCATTTATTTTAATACTTTGTTTCAACAAAACTCCAACAACCCAATAAATATTTTTTAGTCCATTGTGTTGAGGTTTTTGCAATATAATTTTTTTCTCATATTTTAAATTTTTGTAATAATAATTTCCAATTTTATGTTTTATTTTAACAATTCTTTTTATTCTATTTAACTGACTCAGTCCTAAAGCAGCCTGCAAACTTGTCATGCGGTAATTCCAACCTATATCATAGTGATTAAACCTATTTATTTTTCCAAAACATAAATTTTTTAATCCAGATGCTTTTTGAAAAATTTCTTTATTGTTTGTACAAATCATACCGCCTTCTCCAGTGGTTATGTGTTTATTTGCATAAAAGCTAAATATTGATATGTCTCCAAACGAGCCACAGTATTGCTTCCCTATTTTATTTCCTATCATTTCTGCTGCATCTTCAATAACTGGAATGTTAAATTTTTTAGAGATTTTTTTTATTTTAAGCATATCTACCGGAAATCCGTAGATATGGCTTATCATTATTGCTTTTGTTTTTTTGTTAATCTTAGACTTCAGTTGTTCGATATTTATATTCCAGTCATCTAAATTACAGTCTACTAAAACTGGTTTTGCAGATTGTCGAATTATGGACAGTACATTTGAAACTATTGTAAAATTACACATAATCACCTCATCCCTTTTTTTTAAATTTAGGGATTTAACTGCCACATCAAGAGCTGCGGATCCGCTGGATACCGCAATACAGTATTTCATTCCTATAAATTTGGAAAATTTTTTTTCAAATTCATTTAGTACCGGTCCAGAAGATGAGATCCAACCACTTTTCATGGCATTTGATACTGCGATTATATCTTTGCGGGTTATAAGTGGTTGATTAACTGGGATCATCAATTAAATTTTAAATACTTAATATTTTTTATATTATTTTTTATTTCAACCTTGTCTATTTTACTGCTGTATTTCCCCAATTTTAGTTCGTAAATTTTGAGATTTTTACTCAAAACTTTAAATCCATGTCCATAACCATACAAAATTAAAATATCCCCTTTGCTAAATATATAACTTTTAAAATATTGATTTTTAAATGTATAAAAATCAGCTCTGATTTTGCCGTCTAAAATAAAAAGTATTTCAATTTTTTTTAAAGTTTTAAATAAAATTTTTTTGTGGAAATGAGGCTTTATTATATGATTAAACGGATAGCAAATAGAGCCTATCTGTAATGGAAGTTTTATATCTGTAAAAAAATTTATTCCCTTCTTTTTATCAAAATTTTTTTTTATATTTTTATTAATTATTACTGTTGCTAACAAGTTTTTATTATGAAAAATCTCTCTAATCATTTATTTTTTTTAGCAGTGTATATTCATAGTTCCTATAAAGGATTTTATATTTTTCCTGCACTTTATTAGTTACTTTATTTTTAAAAAAAATAAACTCATTATTATTATAAATTATATAATTAGGATTTTTTTTAATAATATCACGGTTTAATTGGCCAATGAAATCAGAACTAAAATATTTAGGTTGTGATTTTGCGTAAAAGTATAAATCTTTGTTTAAAGTTTTTTGATTTGAGAACCAAACAGCGACTCTTGCTTTATTATCTAACGTATAAATATTTTTAATATTATTCTCTTCAATAAAATTTATTAATTCTTCTAGTGGTATTTTACTAATATTCAAATTTTTTAACTGTCTATCATTAAATGAAATAAATGATGAATATTTAGAAATTAAGCTGTTTTCTAAATTTAATGAAAATTTATTTTCATTAAAAAAAAATACAATAGTATATAAAAGCAATATAAAAAAATATGTTTTTGCTATAATTCTATAATTTAAAATATTAAGAAACAAAAATATTAATAAGGGTATATAATATGTAGTTAACATAAAGCCCCTGCCTAGTATTGGCAAAGTTATTAAACTGCCTGATAATAAAATTAATATTATTTTTATTGAAGAATAATTTATTTTTTTAAAATTTTTAACAATATAAATATAAATAAAAAATATAGGTAGTTTAAAAATAATATAAAAAGACCAAAAACCTAAATGTTGATTTTGAAAAATTAATAAAAGCTGGTTGAATGACTGTATATTAGGAAAAAGAAAAATATATTGCAAAATAAGCATTTCACAAAAACCTAAAAAATCTAAACCATAAGAATTTTGGTAATATGAAAATAAAAAAAATATTGAGTACTCGAGATAACTTTTAAAGTCAGTGATAGCAAAAATAATAATTAAATTTATTATAAAAGATATAAAAAAATAAAAAAGAATTTGAAAAAGTTCTTTGTTTTTATTTTTTAAAAATAAACAAAAAATTAAACTTGATAAAATAAAAACAAAACCAAAACTTTGTTTCAAAAAAAAAGTAAAAGTAACAAGAAATACTCCAACCTTATTATTGTTTTTAATAAAAAAAAAATACAAACCCCAAAATCCACATAAAGGAGCATAAAAGTCCCAATAAAAACAACCCGTAAGAAAAGAAAAAGAAATAAAAGTTATTAAAAAAGATATATTTTGAACCCATATGTCTATTTTTATTTTCTTTGAAAATAAAACAGCTAAATATCCTGCTAATAATTGTAAAAAAAAACCTAATAATACAAAATCAAAATAATCTGAAACTCCAATTAAAGTGAGTAGTTTAAAAAAATAAATAATATACGGACCGTGCCAAGCAATATAATTTTCATACAAAACTTCTCCGTCCTCAACTTTTTTAAAAAATTCATAAAAGTGCAAAGAATCATATTGGGCGCCAAAATATGCGTTTAAAAAATAAAAAAAAGAAATGAATATAACTAAGGTAATAAAATAAATGTTATTAAAATTTTTCATTCTGGAACGAATAATATTAGTTCATCTCCTTGGATTAATTTGTAATTGTGGTTTCTTAACTTACTTACAAAACGTTCATAATATTTATTAGTTTTGTTTACAATAAATAATTGTTTATTAGATTTTAATGAGTAGCTTTCTGTTAAATATAAGTTTAAAAATTCATCGTAACTAGGATAATTTGTACCCCAGATCTGATCTGCGAAGAAACTTAATTTATCATTTTCTGAGTACTCATATATTAAACTATAACAATCTTTATAGTTAAAATAAAAAAATTTGCAGAAAGAAATAAAATTTTCAACATTTTCCTTAATTGATAGTTCGTTGGATCTATAAGTAATTACATTACTTACATATATTTTGTCTTTATTTTTATGATTTAACGAAGTAAAAATACCACTTGCGTAAGGACTTGTTATAACAACCTCGATTACTACTGCCCCCCCCCCCCCTTTTTTTTTGTTATTTTTTGTTTCTTTCTAACCACTCTATATTTTATTCTTTC
>Ga0172372_10002277_pt1 | contig 29320 bp, 25 predicted proteins | sample LakKiv5m_2_FD_114544 | JGI IMG/M metagenome (GOLD analysis project Ga0172372, IMG submission 114544) | Freshwater microbial communities from Kabuno Bay, South-Kivu, Congo - kab_092012_9.5m | ecosystem: Environmental > Aquatic > Freshwater > Lake | place: Democratic Republic of the Congo...
CCCGGAACAGATTCTTCTGCTCCCGCCAGCTGAGGGTGGGTGATTCACCGGTGGTGCCGCAGATCACCAGCCCATCGGAGCCCTGCCGCATCAGGTGATCCGCCAGGCGCGCCGCCAGATCCAGATCCACCTCGCCGGCGGCATCAAAAGGGGTCACCAATGCGGTGAGCACCCGCCCGAAGGGAGCGGGGGCCAGCGCTGCCCGGGTGCTGGTGTCGCTCACCGGCCACCTCCCGCGTCCGCCGCCGGCACTGCCGCTGGGTCAGCGCGCAACAGCTCGGCGATCTGGATGGCGTTGAGGGCGGCCCCTTTGCGGATCTGGTCGCCGCACAGCCACAGCTCCAGGGCCCGCGGTTCACTGAGATCCTGACGGATGCGACCCACGGCCACCAGATCGCGGCCGGTGACATCGGTGGGCATCGGGAAGCGCTGCGCCTCCCAGTCGTCGATCAGCTCCACCCCGGGTGCGGCCGCCAGCAGCTGCCGCGCCTCGGCCGCCGCCAGCGGTTGCTCGAACTCGATGTTCACCGCTTCGGAATGGGCGCGCAGCACCGGCACCCGCACGCAGGTGGCCGACAGGCGCAGCTGCGGCAGGCCCATGATCTTGCGCGTCTCGTGCAGCATCTTGAGCTCCTCCTCGCAATAGCCGCTGGCCTGCAGCGGGGAGTTGTGCAGGAACAGGTTGAAGGCCAGGGAGTGGGGCAGCACCTGCGGCTGCGGCTCACCACCGTCGAGCACCGCGCGGCTGAGGCTGCGCAGCTCCTCCATGGCGCGGGCGCCGGCACCGCTGGCGGACTGGTAGGTGCTGACCACCACCCGCCGCAGCGGCTGCCGCGCCGCCAGCGGCGCCAGCACCAGGGCGAGCAGGATCGTGGTGCAGTTGGGATTGGCGATCAGACCGCGGTGCTCGAAGGCGCTGGCGGCATTGACCTCGGGCACGACCAGCGGCACCGAGGCCTCCAGGCGGAAGGCGCTGGAGTTGTCGATCAGCACGGCCCCGGCCTCGATCGCCGCCGGGGCCCAGCGGCGCGACACCGAGCCACCGGCCGAGGCCAGCACCAGATCCAGCCCCGCGAAGCTGCTCTCCTGCACCGGCTGCACCGGCAGCGACTCCCCCTGCCAGCGCAGCTTCTGGCCGGCGGAGCGGGGCGAGGCGAGCAGGCGCAGCTCCGCCAGGGGAAAGGCCCGTTCCGCCAGCAGCCGCAGCAGCTCCTCCCCCACCGCTCCGGTGGCCCCGAGCACGGCCACCCGCAGCGGACGACGGGGCAGGCTGCCGGGGTGGCGGGCGGAATCCGGGGTGGCGGGGGCGGTCAAGGGGATGGGCGAAGAGTGGGGAAGTGAGGGAGCGGGGCCGCTGGGGGCGCTCGGAGCCAAGGGGTGATGCTGGGAAGCTGCCCCAATCCGGAGAGGCCGGCAGAGGGCTGCTGCGGAGATTCGGGGCTTGCGGGGATCCGCAGGACCTAACGCCTGCGGGTCGATGTCAGATGGAGAACCCTCGGCGGGAATGCCGGGTTACCGATCTCAGCCCAGGTCCTGCGGGATCGCCGGACGGGCCGGCCAGCGGGGCTGGGGGATGAGGATGTCGAGCCGGGACTATCTCACGCATCTGCGTCTCAACAACAATACGCGGCCGGGTCCGCGTTGCGAGGGCGGCAGGACGGCCGCTTTCTAGGATCGGCGATCCCGCATCGCCCGCCCGGCCCGTACATGAGCCCAGCAGCCGCCTCCCCGTCCCAGGTCGAAACCCCAGCAGCCGGCGCCGACGCCCCCGCCCTGCGGGTGAGCTCCAGCCCCCGGCCGGCCGGCCGGCTGGCGCTGGAGCTGGCCGGGCCCGGCAGCCAGAGCCTCGCCGGTTACGAAGCCGCCGTGGTGCGGCTCAGCCGCAACGTCAAGCTGCCCGGCTTCCGCAAGGGGCGGGTGCCGCGGCCGGTGCTGCTGCAGCAGCTGGGTCCGGCGCGGGTGCGCGCCACCGCCCTGGAGGAGCTGATCGAGAGCTGCTTCCGGCAGGCGGTTGCCCAGGAGGGCATCAAGCCGCTCAGCCAGCCGGAGCTGGGCGAGGATTTCACGCTGCTGCTGGCGCGCTTCGAGCCCGGCCAGGAGCTGGTGTTCAGCCTGGAGTTCGATGTTGAGCCCAGCCCCAGCCTCAGGGCCACCCGCGGCCTCAGCGCCGCGGTCGAACCGCTGAGCTTCGATCCGGCCCAGGTGGAGGAGCAGCTGGAGCAGGCCCGGCGGCAGCTGGCCACGCTGGTGCCGGTGGAGGATCGCGCCGCCGAGCGCGGCGATGTGGCCGAGGTGAGCTTCGAGGGCCGCTTCAGCGACAGCGGTGAGGCGATCGAGGCAGGCAGCTCCGATGGCATGGAGGTGGAGCTGGAGGAGGGCCGCATGATCCCGGGCTTCGTGGAGGGGATCCTGGGGATGCACCCCGGCGAGAGCCGCACGATCAGCTGCCGCTTCCCGGAGTCGTATCCCAATGCCGAGGCGGCCAACCGCGAGGCGGAGTTCACGCTGCGCCTGATCGAGCTCAAGACCCGCGAGCTGCCGGCCCTGGATGATGCCTTCGCCCAGCAGGCGAGCGACAAGCAGACCCTGGCGGAGCTGCGCAGCGAACTGGAGACCCGCCTGCGCGAGCAGCTGGAGCGTCGTCAGCGCGCCAACCGGCGCACGGCCCTGCTGGATGCCCTGGTGGAGCAGCTGGAGGTGGAGCTGCCGGAGACGCTGATCCAGGACGAGATTCGCGATCTGCTTGAGGAGACCGCCGGCCAGATGGCCCAGCAGGGCATGGATGTGCGCAAGGTGTTCACCGCGGAGCTGGTGCGCAGCCTGCGCCAGACCTCCCGTACGGCGGCCGAGCAGCGGCTGCGGCGCCAGCTGGCCCTGCAGGCCCTGGCTGCGGCCGAATCGATCAGCGTCAGCGAGGCGGCGGTGGAGACCCGCCTGCGGGAGGTGCGCCGCGAGCTGGGCGACAACAGCCGCGTCGATCCCGATCGGCTGCGCAGCAGCGTCCGCATGGAGCTGCTGCAGGAGGCGCTGTTCGAGTGGCTGGAGACCCACAGCACCCTGAGCGACAAACCGGCGGTCGAACCGGCAGGCGATGGCCCGGCCGCGGCCGCCGCCGGCGAGGCCGAGGCGCCCGAACCGGCGCAGGCCTCGGAGGAGCCCATAGATTGAGCACATACCACCGGCCCAGGCGCCCAGCGTGATCGATCCCCGCCTCAGCGAGATGCTTCCCTTCCCGGCCCACGCCGATGGTTCGGTCAGCGCCGTCGGCGCAGCGGGGATCCGGCCCCATCCGGTGCACAGTCAGTGGCGCGGGGAGCGGCCCTGGAATGCCAGCCCCGCCGCCTCGCCTGGCGTGTTGCCCACGGTCGTCGAGCAATCCGGGCGGGGCGAGCGGGCCTTCGATATCTATTCGCGGCTGCTGCGGGAACGGATCATCTTTCTGGGCAGCGGCATCGATGACGCCGTAGCCGATGCGGTGGTGGCCCAGTTGCTTTACCTCGAGGCCGAAGACCCCGAGAAGGACATCCAGATCTACATCAACTCGCCGGGCGGTTCGGTCACCGCCGGCCTGGCGATCTACGACACCATGCAACAGGTGGCGCCGGATGTGGTCACCATCTGCTTCGGACTGGCGGCCTCGATGGGCGCCTTTCTGCTCTCGGGCGGTTGCCGCGGCAAGCGTCTGGCCCTGCCCAATGCTCGGATCATGATCCATCAGCCCCTGGGGGGTGCCCAGGGGCAGGCGGTCGACATTGAGATCCAGGCCCGCGAGATCCTGTATCTCAAGGAGACCCTCAATGGTCTGCTGGCCGAGCACACCGGTCAGCCGCGGGAGAAGGTGGCGGAAGACACCGACCGCGACTACTTCCTGTCTCCGGCGGAAGCCGTGGACTACGGCCTGATCGATCGGGTGGTGGAGGAGGGCGGCTTCACCGCCAGCCGCTGAACGGCGGCCGCCGCTGCCCTGCGGCCCCGCTCCAGCGGCGCTTCTGCTGTCCTGCTGACTTTCTTAAGGACAGCGGACCGTTGGCGTTATCCGGGTGATCCTGGAAGGTGAGCGCCCCATCCCCCCTGCTCCTCGCCGCCCGACCCATCGCCGATGGCCAAGTTTGATGCCCACCTGAAATGCTCGTTCTGCGGCAAGTCCCAGGAACAGGTCCGCAAGCTGATCGCCGGGCCGGGTGTCTACATCTGCGACGAATGCATCGATCTCTGCAACGAGATCCTCGATGAGGAGCTGGCGGAGGGGCAGCCCCCCGCCAGCCGCGCCAATCACGACCAGCAGCGCCGCCCGCCGGCCCGCAAGCAGCCCGGCCGGCCGGCCCCCACCCTGGCCACGATCCCCAAGCCCCAGCAGATCAAGGCCTTCCTCGATCAGCAGGTGGTCGGGCAGGAGGAGGCCAAGAAGGTGCTGTCGGTGGCCGTGTACAACCACTACAAGCGCCTGGCCTGGCAGGGGGATGGCAAGGGCGAGACCGATCGCAGCGCCACCCGGTTGCACAAGTCGAACATCCTGCTGATCGGTCCCACCGGCTGCGGCAAGACCCTGCTGGCCCAGTCGCTGGCGGAACGGCTGGATGTGCCCTTTGCCGTGGCTGATGCCACCACGCTCACCGAGGCCGGCTACGTGGGGGAGGATGTGGAGAACATCCTGCTGCGGTTGCTGCAGAAGTCGGATCTGGATGTGGAGCAGGCCCAGCGCGGCATCATCTACATCGATGAGATCGACAAGATCGCCCGCAAGAGCGAAAATCCCTCGATCACCCGTGATGTCTCCGGGGAGGGAGTGCAGCAGGCGCTGCTCAAGATGCTGGAGGGCACGGTGGCCAATGTGCCCCCCCAGGGTGGGCGTAAGCATCCCTATCAGGACTGCATTCAGATCGATACCAGTCAGATCCTGTTCATCTGTGGCGGTGCCTTCGTGGGGCTGGAGGATGTGGTGCAACGGCGCCTGGGGCGCAATGCGATCGGCTTCCTGCCGCTTGAGGGAGGCCAGCCGCGCCCCCGTGGCGGCAAGGATCGCCATGCCGCCGAGGTGCTGCGCCAGCTCGAACCCGATGATCTGGTGCGCTATGGACTGATCCCGGAATTCATCGGTCGGCTGCCGGTGACGGCTGTGCTCGAACCGCTCGATGCCGATGCCCTGGAGGCGATCCTCACCGAGCCGCGCGATGCCCTGGTCAAGCAGTTCCAGACGTTGCTGAGCATGGATGATGTGCGCCTTGACTTCGAGCGGGAGGCGATCACCGCCATCGCCGTCGAGGCCCATCGCCGCAAGACCGGCGCCCGCGCCCTGCGCGGCATTGTCGAGGAGCTGATGCTGGAGGTGATGTACGACCTGCCCTCACGCCACGACATCAAGAGCTTCACGATCACCCGCGATCTGGTCGAGCAACGCAGCAGGGGCAAGGTGGTGCCGATCGATGCCAGCGAGCGAGAGGCGCGCCGGGATGAACCGGCCAGCGCCTGAGGTCGCCCCTGATCGCTGCCGCACCGCAGGTTCGCTCTGGATCACGATCCACCTGGCCTGGGCTGGGTCGCCTGGCGATACCTCTTTTGAAGCAGCCAGGCCTCCCCGGACAACACACGAGCATGGAGGGACTCGAACCCCCGACATTCAGAACCGGAATCTGACGCTCTATCCAACTGAGCTACATGCCCATCCACAGCGGGCTGCTGCCCTGCTGTTTCTCGAGGCCCTGTCAGGGCCAGGAGCCCGCGGGGTGCCCGGTGGGGCGCCGTCGCTGGGATTACCTTAGCCGCTCACGCCCCAGAACCATCCGGCTGCGTCGCCTGGAAATCCTCCATTTCCGCAACATCGCCGCCCTGGAGCTGGATCTGGTGGCGCCGCGGCTGCTGGTGGTGGGGGGCAACGGCGAGGGCAAGTCGAATCTGCTCGAGGCGGTCGAGCTGCTCACCAGCCTGCGCTCCCATCGCTGCAGCCAGGATCGGGACCTGATCAGCCACGGCCATCCCCACAGCTGCCTGCGCGGCCTCGATGCGGAGGGGGACAGCCTCGAATTGCAGCTGCACCGCGCCGGCGGCCGTCAGGCGATCCGCAACGGTCGCCGGCTCGATCGTCAGCTCGACCTGCCCGGCAGCCTGCGCTGCGTCGGCTTCAGTGCCCTGGATCTGGAGCTGGTGCGCGGTGAACCGGCCCTGCGGCGCCAGTGGCTGGATCGGGTGGTGCTGCAGCTGGAGCCGATCTACGCCAATCTCCTGCGCCACTACGGCCGCCTGCTGCGCCAACGCAGCCAGCTGCTGCGCCGCGGCCTGGCCGCCGACAGCCGCGAGGCCCTGCTCGATGCCTTCGATCAACAGATGGCCCTGCTCGGCACCCGCCTGCACCGGCGCCGCTGGCGCGCCCTGCGGCGACTGGAGCCGTTGGCCAGCCTCTGGCAGCATCGCATCGCTGGCGCTGGCGAGTCGCTCACTCTCGTCTATCGCAGTGGCAGCGATGTCGACGCTGTGCTGGAGGCCGATGCCGCCGAGGAGGCCTGGCGGCAGCGGCTGGAGGAACAGCTGCGCCGTCAGCGCCGTGAGGAGCTGCGGCTGGGCCAATGCATGGTGGGACCCCACCGCGATGAGGTGGAGCTGCAGTTGGCCGGCCGGCCGGCGCGGCGCTACGGCTCCGCAGGGCAACAGCGCACCCTGGTGCTGGCCCTCAAACTGGCGGAGCTCGAGCTGGTGGGGCAGGTGGTGGGGCAGCCGCCGTTGCTGCTGCTCGATGATGTGCTGGCGGAGCTCGATCCGACCCGCCAGCAGCTGCTGCTCGAAGCGGTGGGGGAGGGGCACCAGTGCCTCGTCAGCGCCACCCATCTGGAGGCCTTCCAGGGCGGCTGGCGGCGGGCCAGCCAGGTGGTGGGGATGCGGGCGGGCCGCCTGTGCCGGCAGGACCTCCAGGGCTGAGGCCGGCTTTGTGCTCGATGGGTCACAACCCGGCCGCCACTACCCTGCCGGGGCCAGCGGCAGGTAGGGTGAAAAGTCCTTGTCTGAACCCCTGATGAACCAGAGCCTGCCCAGCCTCCATCCCAACCCAGGATGGGCCGGACCCGACAGCCAGCTCCACAGCCACGCCAGCGAACAGGCCCAGCCATCAACGCCCCCGATCACCGATGCGGTGGGTAAACATTGCATCCTCGAGTTGTACGACTGCGATCGATCGCGGCTCGACGACGAAGCCTTTCTCAGGGACACCATCACCACTGCAGCCCGACGTGCTGGTGCCACCCTGCTCCATCTGATCACCCATCGCTTTGAACCCCAGGGCGTCACGGGTCTGGCGCTGCTGGCTGAATCCCACATCTCGATCCACACCTGGCCCGAGTCGGGTTATGCGGCGGTTGATGTGTTCACCTGCGGCGATCACACCATGCCCGAGAGGGCCTGTCAGGTTCTGTGCGAGGAGTTGGGCGCCGGTGGGCACAAGCTCACCAGTTTTCGCCGCGAAACGCCGGCCAGCCTGGCGAGCACCGAGCGGGAACCGGTCCTGGTGAGCGCCTGAACGGCGTCCGCTGCGCCTGCCCCGGCCGGCTCGGACAGCTCCCCTCCCCTGCTTCCGGGCCCAGTCCGGCCCAGTCCGTCTGCGCGGTCAGGTTTCCACCCCTGGCGGCGCAGATGGCTGTGTCAGGCCGAACTGTGTCAGGCCGAATTGCCCACCGGGGGCTGCAGCCCGCGGTTGAGCTTGCCGCTCACCAATCCCTCCAGATCCAGCGCCACCGCCGTGAAGCCGAGGCCGCTGAACGCCTGCAGCAGCTCCTGGCGCAGCGGGCCACCGCTCAGCTGCTGCAGCACCACCGGCAACTGGGCGGGCGGCAGTTCAATCCGGGCGCTGTCGCCGTGGCTGCGCACCCGCAGGGCCGCAAACCCCCGCTGCCGCAGCCACTGCTCCGCCTGCGCCACCCGCTGCAAGGCACTGGCCGTGATCGGTTCGCCATAGGGAAAACGCGAAGCCAGGCAGGGCTGTGCCGGCTTGTCCCACCAGGGCAGCCCCAGGGCCCGTGACAGGCGCCGCACGCCCTGCTTGTCGACCCCCGCCTCGGCCAGGGGTGAAACCACCCCGTGTTCGCGGGCTGCTCGGATGCCCGGGCGGTGATCGCTGAGATCATCGCGGTTGACACCATCGAGCACCAGCGCCGCGCCGGCCGCGGCCGCGATCGGGGCCAGCACCCCATGCAGCTCGCGCTTGCAGGCGTAGCAGCGATCCTCGGGATTGGTGGCGTAGGCGGGATCCTGCAGTTCGGCGGTCGGTACCTCCTGGTGCCTCACCCCCAGCCAGCGGGCCTGGGCGCGGGCCTCGTCGCGCAGATGGGGCGCCAGGGCGGGAGAGATGCCGGTGATCGCCACGGCTCGATCGCCCAGGGCCTCCACCGCCAGGGCGGCCACCAGGCTGCTGTCCACGCCACCGGAGTAGGCGATCACCACCCGCTGCGGCTGTGCCAGCTGCAGGCGCAGCCGCTCCAGGGCTCGCTCCAGCTCAGGCGGCAGGGTTTCCAGCAGGCTGAAGTGCATGGTATCGATCCAGGCGGAATCAATCCTGGCGACGTCGATCCTGGCAAAGCCGCGACCACCATCGCTGCCGCCGCTGCCGCCGCTGGCATCGCTGCCGCCGGCGGTGCCATCGTTGCCGTCGCTGCCATTGCTGCCATCGTTGCCGCCAGCGTCACCGCTCGGACAGCCTGCGCTGCCGTTGCTGCTGTTGCCCCTGCCCCGCAGAGCGGCGCGCCCTGGCGCCCTGGCGCATCGGCGCATCGGCGTTGCGATCGGCAGATCGGCAGATCGGCAGATCGGCAGATCGGCAGAGCCGCTTCAAAGTGCCGGTTGCGCCAGTCGTGCGCGACACCGGCACCATGCGTGGGCATTCAGCACACCAGGTGCTGCCAGGAGCGAATTACCCCTGCGCTGCGGCCGCAGCTCGCGCGCCGAGTTTGAATCAGCCCTGGCGCCCTGGCGCAGCGGCGCTGCGACCGGTGGCGGCGGTGCTCGGTAGCATCCAGCCCAGCGCCAGCGCACGATGAATCCCCCGCGCACCAGCCAGACCCCGCAGCGGGGCAGCGGACGGGGGATCGGCATCCGCACCGCCGCCGGCAGCGAGGAGCGGGTCCGCGGCCAGCTGCATGTGTACGACGGCGATGGCAAGGGCAAAAGCCAGGCGGCCCTGGGGGTGGTGCTGCGCACGATCGGCCTGGGCATCTGTGAACAGCGCCGCACCCGTGTGTTGTTGCTGCGCTTCCTCAAGGGCCCCGGCCGCTCCTATGACGAAGACGCGGCGATCGAGGCGCTGCAGCAGGGTTTCCCGCATCTGATCGATCAGGTGCGCACCGGTCGCGGCGATTACTTCCGTGCCGAGGACGCCACCGCCTTTGATCGGCAGGAGGCCCAGCGCGGCTGGGATATCGCCCGCGGTGCCCTGGCCAGCAATCTCTATTCCGTGGTGGTGCTCGATGAGCTCAACCCCGTGCTCGATCTGGGGCTGCTCGATACAGAAGATGTCGTCAAGGTGCTCGCCACCAAGCCCGCCGGCATGGAGGTGATCTGCACCGGTCGCGGGGCGCCGACGCCGTTGATCCAGCTGGCTGATCTGCATTCGGAGATGCGCGGCCACCGGCGCCAGGCACAGGGGGAGAGCCGCGCCGGCGAGGCGGCGCAACAGGGCGAACGCCGCGGCCTCGATGGAATTGAGATCTACACCGGCGAGGGCAAGGGCAAGAGCACCAGCGCCCTGGGCAAGGCGCTGCAGGCGATCGGCCGTGGCATCAGCCAGGACAAGAGCCATCGAGTGCTGATCCTGCAGTGGCTCAAGGGTGGCAGCGGCTACACGGAGGACGCAGCGATCGCAGCCCTGCGCGAGAGCTATCCCCACCTGGTCGATCATCTGCGCTCCGGTCGTGATGCGATCGTCTGGCGGGGTCAGCAGCAACCGATCGACTACGTGGAAGCCGAGCGCGCCTGGGAGATCGCCCGTGCCGCCATCGCCAGTGGCCTCTACAAGACCGTGATTCTCGATGAGCTCAATCCCACGGTGGATCTGGAGCTGTTGCCCGTCGAGCCGATCGTGCAGACCCTGCTGCGCAAACCGGCCGAAACCGAGGTGATCATCACCGGTCGCTGCAAATCACGGCCCGCCTATTTCGACCTGGCCTCGGTGCATTCGGAGATGGTCTGCCACAAGCACTACGCCGAGCGCGGCGTCGATCTCAAGCGCGGTGTAGACTATTGACCAGGAGTATTGATCGAAAAAACGTCAACCTGCGAGTGCCGCGAGCCGCTCACCAGCCCAGGGTTGCCTGAAAGTCCAGACGAAAGGCCACTCAGGCTCGCAGATGTCATGCCTGAAGCCGATCGGGACAGGGCCTGGCTTGCAGCCGCACGCGTCCAGGCTGGCCAAGGCTGGCCTTGGCAAGCTGAGATCAAGACTTTCAGGCAGCCCTGCTCGCCAGCCCGACCTGAAAACCTCAACTTGTGAGCGGGCACCGGCCCTGCCGTGACTGCCCTGCCGTGACTGCCGGGCCGTGACTGCCGTTGGAGGAGAACCTTGTTCGCTTCAAGGGCCCGGCCTCAGGGCTGATTCAAACTCGGCGCGGGGGCTGCGGCCCAGGCGCAGGGGGACAACCCGCTGCTTGCAGCGCCTGGGACGCCGCGGCTCCATTCCTGGCGCCCGTGTCCCGCACGACTGACGAAACCGGCACTTGGAAGCGGCCCTGGGCCCGGCCTGCTGATCGGGGAGCAGCGATCCCGATTCTGAGCCAGCCCTGGCCCCGCGATCTCGGTGCGATCTTCAGTCGGGCAGCAGGCGCGTGAGCGGCAGCACCGGCTCCAGGGCCCGTTGCACCTGTTGGCCCCAGCTGCGGCCCCGCAGCCGGCCATCGAGCACCGCCAGGCGGCCTCCCTGGCGCCGCAGGCCCGCCAGAGCCCGCTGCAGCCGGTTGAGCGCCTCGGGCAGCAGCAGCTCCCGGAACCAGTCGCGGCCCTGCTGACGCAGGGCCGCCACCCGGGCGGCCGTGAGCGGATCCTCGAGGCTGGCGATCGGCAGCAGCGCCACCACGATCTGGCCGGGCAGAGGCAGCCGCGCCTGCTGCTCCAGCCACCACCCCCAGGAACAGCACAGCACACCGTTCTCCTCCGGGGCGGTGGTCTCCTGATCCACGCGGCTGCCGAACTCCGCCGCCAGCCCGCTGGCCAGCTGGCGCCGCAGCTGAGGATCGTCGAGCAGCACCACCGTCAGTCGCGCCTGGCCGAGGACCAGGCAGCGGCATTGGTCGAGCAGATGGCGGGCGAAGGCGGGGCTGTTGGGCAGCGGCTGGCGGCGCGGCGCATAGAGAGGCAGCGGATCACTCAGGGGCGGATCGCCCAGGGCGACGCTCACCTGCGGGCTGAAGCCCAGATCACTGCTCAGGGGCAGCTCCTGCCGCCCGGCACGCTCACCCAGCCCCAGTTCACCCGCCAGCACCGCCCCCCGACCCTGCAGCAGCCCCGCCAGCTCCCGCAGGGGCTCCAGCGGCTGGCAGTGCAGCTGCCACTGCAGATGGACCGGATCCACCTGCGCCCAGCTGGTCCAGCCGGGCGGGCAGGCCGCCAACCAGTGATTCCAGGGGGCGGGCAGTGGGGTGAGCAGCTGCAGCAGCTGCCGCAGCGGTGCCTCCTCCTCCGGCGCCAGGGCCACCGTCTGGGGTTCGGGGCGGGGATGGCAGAGGATCCGGCTGCTGAGCCGCTGATGCAGGGTCATCAGGCTGGCGGCGGCGGCGGGCCGCGCCCGCTGCAGGGTTTCCCAGTCGCCGGGCAGCAGGCACAGACCCATCGCCTGCCGCAGCTGCCCGGCCAGCTGTTCCGCCTGGGGGATGACCAGCTGGCGATCCCCCAGTTCCCCCTGCCGCCAGGCCTGCAGCAGTTGCGCATGGCTGAGCAGCCACAACCTGGCGCTGTCCGGCGCCGCTGGTCCCTGCCAGCAGGGCAGATCCAGCCCGGCCGCCTGCAGCCGCGGGCATTCCACCTGAAGCAGGCGGCAGCGCAGCTCTTCGCTCACCACCAGGGCCAGCCGGCTGTCGCTCAGGGCCAGGGGCACCAGCAGACCCAGCCACCAGCTCGGATCCGTGCCCGGCGCCAGGCGCAGCAGGGTGTGATCGCGGCGCCGCAGGCTGCGGGCCACCAGACGGCTGAGGGTGAGGTGATGGGGCCAGCGCGGCCCACCCTCGCGTTGCAGCAGCGCCTTCAGCTGTTGGTGGGCTCGGGCTTCCAGCATCGCGGGATCGTAGGAAGGAGCCGCCCTCGGCCCCGATGCAGCGATGATCCTGTCAGCGTCCGGGCTGGGCGCCAGAGAAGCCCGGGGAGGGGATGCACCATGAGGGCGCCTGAAGATCCGGGACTCTGCGCCGTTCACGGCGGGGAATACGTCCAACCCCTCTGGCGGCGCCAGGCGGTGGGCATCGTGGGGCTGGGATTGATCGGTGGATCGATCGGCCTGGATCTGATCCGCCGTGGCGCCCGGGTGCAGGCGCTGGTGCATCGTCAGGCCACCGCCGAGCGGGCGCGCCAGCGAGGGCTCGCCAGCGAGATCTCCACCGATCCCTCCGTGTTGTCGGACTGCGGCCTGGTGATCCTGGCCCTGCCGTTGGATCAGCTGCTCGATCCGCCGGCAGCGCTGCTGGCGGCCCTGCCGCCCGGGGTGGTGCTCACCGATGTGGGCTCGGTCAAGGAACCGGTGCTGGCCCGCTGGCGGGCGCGGCTGGGGGCTACTGCCGGGCGGTTCGTGGCTTCCCATCCGATGGCCGGCACGGCCAGGGCCGGGGTGGAGGCGGGCGAACCGGATCTGTTCCGCGATCGCCCCTGGGTGGCCACCCCCGCCCCCGATACCGATCCGCAGGCGCTGCTGGCGGTGCGGCAGCTGGCCGAGGCCCTCGGGGCCCGCTGGCTGCGTTGCGAGGCCGGCGAGCACGATCGCGCCGTCGCCCTGATCTCCCATCTGCCGGTGCTGGTCAGCGCCGCCCTGCTGCAGGCCGCCGCGCATGGGGCGGCGGCTGGTGGTGGCGAGCTGCCGGCGTTGGCGCGGGCCCTGGCCTCCTCCGGCTTCGCGGACACCAGCCGGGTGGGCGGTGGCAACCCGGAGCTGGGCTGCTGGATGGCCCGCTGGAACCGGCAGGCGCTGCTGGTGGCCCTGGCCCAGTACCGCCGCTCGCTCGAGGCGCTGGAGCAACAGGTGCAGGCCGAGGACTGGACGGCCCTGCGCGCCTGCCTGGTGGAAGCGCAGCGACTGCGGCCGGAGTTTCTCGGATCCTGATCGCTGAATCAGGCCCGCTGGCAGACCGGGTCCGGCGGCGCGGACACCAGTCGGGTGGGCGGTGGCAACCCGGCGCCGGGTTGCTGGATACCCCGCTGAACCCGGCGGGCGGGCAGCGGCAGTGGGCGCGGCGATAGTGGGCGCGGCGATGACCGGGCTGCAGTTCAGCCCGGCGGCAGCGGCAGCGGCAGACCGCGGGCCTGCAGCAGCTGGCGCACGCTGGTGAGCGCCGAAAGGCTGACGCCAGCGGTGCCCTCCCCCGGGTGAATGCTGTCGCCGCAGAGCCACAGCCCCGGCAGCGGCGTGCGGCTGGCCAGACCGAACGGCCCGAAGCGGCCGGGATGCTGCCCCAGCCCTCCCACATAACCCCAGGGACGACCGGTCCAGCGGGCCCAGCCCCGCGGGGTGGCCAGTTCCCCGTGCAGCCAGTCGCTGGCGGCGATACCGAGCAGTCGCTGCAGACCCGCCTCGATGCCGCACCGCGCCGCCCGTTTGCGGTCCCGGTAGGACTGGCGATCGCCGCTGAACCAGGGCCGGGCGGCGCTGAACACGCTGGCGATCACGGTCGCCTGCCCGGCTGGGGCGCGGCCGTCGCCTTCACGGCTCACCGAGACGAACAGCGAACCGGGCTCAGGCCAGTCGAGCTGCAGGTGCCCCGGACAGCCCGCCGGCAGTCGGCAGCGCGGCACCGCCCCGTAGAACACCAGGGCACCGCTCGGTTCAGGCAGCTGCTGCAACCGCTGGCGATAGCCCTCGGGCAGCCCGTCCCCCAGCAGATCCGGCAGCGCCTGGGGCGGCACGGTGACCACCACATCGCCGGCCTGCCAGGACCGGCGCTCCCCGCTGGGATCGGTCGCCTCAACCCGCCAGCGGCCTGTATCCCGGTCGTGCCGCAGTGCCGTGACGCGATGGCGCAGCTGCAGCCGGCCGCCCTGCAGGGCCAGGGCCCGCTCCAGCGGTTCGGCCAGGGCCTGCATCGAGCCCTGCAGGTGCCACAGCCCCAGGGGGGTCTGCACGGTCTGCAGCACAGTGGCGCCGTAGAGGGCGGCGGTGCGATCGGCGGGTTCCTGGGAGTAGAGGCGCAGCTGCAGATCGAGGAAACGGCGCAGGCGCCGATCGGTGCCACAGCCGCAGAGACGCAGCAGATCGGCCATGCTCGCCGCCGTGAGCAGACCACTGGCCAGGGTGCCGGCATCGAGGGCCGCCAGCAGCTGGCGCAGATCCCACAGGGAGCGGGGCGGCAGCACCGGCTGGCGGGCGGCGAAGCGCCAGTTGGCCTGATGCAGGAGGGCGCACAGCTGCCAGAAGCGTTCACTGCCGGGGAACTGCCGCTGGCGCTCCTGCCGCCAGCGGGCGGGATCCCGGTGCAGCCGCACCGCCGGCAGACCGTCATTCAGATCGACGACGCAGCCGGGATCGAGCGGTTCGGCGGCGGGGGGCGCCACCCCCAGGTGCTCGAACAGGCGCCGGTGGATGCCGCCCTCCTCCAGGCCGGCCACCTGGGTGGCGCCCACATCGAAGATCCAGGGGCCGCGGCGAAAGGTGCCGGCGCAGCCGCCGGACTGGTGATGGGCTTCCAGCAGTTCCACCGCCAGGCCGGCGCGGGCCAGCAGGGCGGCGGCCGTGAGCCCGGCGATGCCGGCACCCACCACCAGCACATCCGTGGCTTGATCGGCGCCGGCGCGGCTGGCGGTCGCGGCGGCCTGCGGCGCGGTGCCATGCGGCGCGGTGCCCTGCGGTGAAGTGCTCTGTGGCCCGGTGCCCTGGGCTGATCTGTCCTGCGGCGCGGTGCCCGCCGCGGCCGCCGTTGCGCTGGGCGTCGGGGTGGCCGCGCTGGTGGCCGCGCTGGCGGCGGTGATGGCGGCGGCGGCGGCGGCGGGCGCGGCCTTGGAGGCTGGTGAGACGCCGGGGTCCGGCCGGGTGATCGATGCCGGCGAGCCGGTGCTTGCTGGCCGGCCCGTGGTTTGCGGCCCGCCAGTGGCTGCTGATGAATCCGCTGCGGCGGTGCTGAATGCTGCGATCATGCGCCGCCCGGCCGCTGGGCCGCCATGCTGGCAGGCTCTGGAGTGGTGCGGAGCCGGCGCCGATGGCGGCAGATCCTTTGGCCTCCCTCACCGGCTGGCTGCAGGAGCAGCTGGGGTTGACGTTGCGGCGCCGCAGCCCGGTATCCGGGGGAGGCCTGCATGCCGCCTGGCGGTTGGAGTTCGCTGCGGCTGCGCCGCTGTTCGCCAAGATCGGCGATCTGTCGGTGCTGGCGGCGGAGGCGGAGGGCCTGGGGGCCCTGGCCCGGGCGGCGGCGACCGATCTGCATGTGCCGATCCCCCGGGGCCTGGCCGACCTCGGTGGGCATGGGGTGCTGCTGCTCGACTGGCTGGATCTGAGCACCGCCGCCTCGGAACAGGGCTGGCGTGATCTGGGCATCGCCCTGGCCCGGTTGCATCGCCGCAGCCTGGGGATGGTCTGCGCCGAGGGGGATCGCTGCGATGGCCTCTGGGGCTGGCCGCGCGACAATGTGATCGGTGCCATGCCACAGCTCAATGGCTGGTGGGATTCCTGGCCCGATTTTTTCCTGCAGCGTCGCCTGGCACCGCAGCTGGCCTGGCTGGCGCGCCGTTCCGGGGCGCTGCGCGGGGCGGAGCGGCTGCTGGAGCAGGCCGCTGGCTGGCTGGCGAACCACCGGCCGCAGCCGGTGCTGGTGCATGGCGACCTCTGGTCGGGCAATGCATCGCTGCTGCAGGGGGGTGGCGGCGCCCTGTTCGATCCGTCGATCCAGCGGGCCGATCGTGAGGTCGATCTGGCGATGGCCCGGTTGTTCGGCGGTTTCCCCGCCAGCTTCTTCTCGGGTTACGAGCTGGAGTGGCCACTGCCACCGGGCCACCGCCAGCGCGTACGGCTCTACAACCTGTATCACCTGCTCAACCACGCCAACCTGTTCGGCGGCGGCTACCGCGCCCAGGCCCAGGCGAGCCTCGAGGCCCTGCTCGCCGATCCACCCGGGTGCTGAGCGCGATCGCAGCATGCGAAGTCAGGGGGCGCCAGGGGGTGAGCTGGCTGCCCCCTGGAGAGGCAGGGGCCCGGATCCCCACCGGCCTGGGCTTGTTGCGGCGAGGCGAGCGGATCCGGGGCGAGGGCAGGGCTTCAGCCCAGGTATTCCTGCCGCAGGGTCTGCAGCCGTGCGATCACGGCGTTGCGCTTGTCGCTGGTGCTGAGGTTCTGCCAGCTCCACTTGCCTACGATCACCAGGCCGAGCAGCTCCAGCAGGCCGGGTACGATCGGCAGCAGGTTGATGGTGTCGAGCACGCCCTTGATCAGGATCTGGGCGATGATCACCGCCAGAATCACGCCCGAGGCCTTGGCCACCTTCGACACCAGGGGCCAGTCGACGCTGTCGAGGGTCTGGTTGAGGGTACCGACCACCTTGGTGTAGCTCTTGCCGAAATCGAAGCCAGCCTCAGCGGCGGCCGTGGTTTCGCCGGCTGCGGGTGTGAAGCCTCCCGTGGTGTCGAATTCGGTGGTGGTGGTGTCACTCATGCCGGCCACGATGGGGAAACAAACGGATCCAAGGTACTTGTGTGAGCGTTTCCGCGCCTGGTTCGATTCTGATCCGTACACAGGCGCTTACGGTCCTGCAACGGGTGCTGGCCGCCGCCCTGCCCGCCGAGGGCTGCGCCCTGCTGCTGGGGGAGATCGGCGGGGCGGCGGCGGCGGATCCGGGCCGCTGGCGGCTGCAGCGGGTCTGGCCCTGCCTCAATGTCTGGGAGCCGCCCGGCGAGCGCTGCCGCCGGTTTGCGATCGATCCGCGTGAACAGCTGCTGGCCCAGCGCTGGGGGCGCGAGCGCGGGCTGCAGGTGCTGGGATCGGCCCACAGCCACCCGCTCAGTCCGGCCCGGCCGTCCGCCAGCGATCACGCCCTGGCGTTCACCCCCTGCCTGCAGTTGATCCTGTCGCCGATCCAGGACTGGTCCCCCCGCTGCTGGTGGCTGGAGGGCGGCGCCGCGGGAGCGGCCAGCAGCAGGCCTCTGCCGTGGACAATGGAGAACTGAGCCGACCGGGTCTGGATTCCGCCCTGCAGGATCGGGATCGGCGTCGGTGCAGCCCCGGTGCCTGGCACCGTTCCTCCCCAGCTCCGTCATGCTTCCTCCCGACACCAGCGGTGTTCAGCTCAGCCCCGATGAGGTGGCCCGCTTCTCGCGCCATCTGATCCTGCCCGAGGTGGGCATGGAGGGTCAGAAGCGCCTCAAGGCCGCCTCGGTGCTCTGCGTGGGCAGCGGCGGGCTGGGCTCGCCGCTGCTGCTGTATCTGGCCGCCGCCGGGGTCGGACGGCTCGGCATCGTTGATTTTGATGTGGTGGATCACAGCAATCTGCAGCGGCAGGTGATCCACGGCAGCAGCTGGGTGGGCAAGCCCAAGATCGAATCGGCCAAGGCGCGCATTCTTGAGATCAATCCCCATTGCCAGGTGGATCTCTACCCCACGGCGCTCACCAGTGAGAATGCCCTGGAGATCATCGCCCCCTACGATATTGTCTGTGATGGCACCGATAACTTCCCGACACGCTATCTGGTGAATGATGCCTGCGTGTTGCTGGGCAAGCCGAATGTGTATGGATCCATCTTCCGCTTTGAGGGGCAGGCCACGGTGTTCAACCTTGATGCCGCCAGCCCCAATTATCGCGATCTGTTTCCTGAACCGCCGCCGCCGGGCATGGTTCCCTCCTGCGCTGAGGGAGGTGTGGTCGGTGTGCTGCCCGGCATCATCGGTGTGATTCAAGCCACCGAGACCGTCAAGATCATCACCGGGATCGGCACCACGCTCAGCGGCAGGCTGCTGCTGTTTGATGCCCTGAAGATGAGCTTCCGTGAACTGAAGCTGCGACCCGATCCGCAGCGGCCACCGATCGAGAAACTGATCGATTACCAGCAGTTCTGTGGTGTCGGTGGCAGCGCCCCCGGCCAGGAGGAGGCCGGCAGCGTCGCCAGCATCTCGGTGACCGAACTGCGGGATCTGCTGCAGGCAGCAAGCGATGATCTGCTGCTGCTGGATGTGCGCAATCCGCCGGAGGCGGAGATCGCCGTGATCCCCGGTGCGCTGCTGATCCCGCTGGATCAGATCGAGAGTGGTGTGGCGGTGGAGCGCATCCGTGAGCTCGCTGCCGGCAGGCGTCTGTATGTGCATTGCAAGCTGGGGGGGCGATCCGCCAAGGCCTTGATCGCCCTGCGCCGTCATGGGATCGAGGGCGTCAATGTGGCCGGTGGCATCCATGCCTGGAGTCAGGAGGTCGACCCGTCGGTGCCGCAGTACTGAACCGCCGGCCGGCGGGGGGCTGCGGCGCCGCAGGCGCGTCGGGGCCGATGATCCAGAGGCTGGATCGGGCCGCGAGCGGGTTGTTCAGCAGGCACCTAAAGGTGTGTTGCCGAAGTATGACGCCAGCGGCGGATCCACTACTGGCGCCTGTATAAGGGGCCCCAAGCCAGTACCGTCCCGATCGGGTGGTGAACCCGTCGCCGAGGAGCAGATGCCAGCTCGTGCCGGCCTGGAAGCCGCTCTCCAGTCGCTGCGCCCCCGCCTGCCTGCCGGCTGGCCGGGCTGGCGTTGGCGCCGCCCCGGGGCGCGTTCCGAGGCGGCCGGGCGGACCGGTGCGGCTGATGCCGTGCTGCTGCGGCGCATGCCGCTGCTGCCGGCCCTGGGGTTGTTGCTGGCCCTGGGCTTCGGTGCTTCGGCGGCGATCAGTTATCTGGCGGCGCGGGCCACGATCGATGCCCAGATCACCAACACCACCCTGCCGCTCAGTGCCGAGACCATCGATGCCGAGCTGGAGAGCCAGCTGTTTCAGAAGGTGGCCATCACCCGGGCGATGGCTGCCAACACCTTCCTCGCCCACTGGCTCGAGGCTGGCGAGCGCAATCCCGCCAGCTTGATCGCCTATCTGAGCTCGATCCGCGGCGCGGTGAAGGCCACCACCGCCTTTTTTGTCTCAGCGGCCACGGGGCGTTACTACCACCCGGATGGGGTGCTCAAGCAGATCTCCAGGCAGGACCCACGCGATCGCTGGTATTTCCGGTTTCTGGAGCGACCGGCGCCGTTCGAGATCAACATTGATCATGATACCGCCGATCCCGATCGAGTCACGGCATTCATCAACCAGAAGCTGCGCGATCGCCAGGGGCGCATCCTGGGGGCGATCGGCATTGGCGTTGAGGTGCATTCGCTCTCGAAGCTACTGCGGCATATCGAGCAGCGTTACAACAGCGAAGTGCTGTTTACAGATGCCTCTGGCCATATTCTTCTGGCCAGCTGGGTCAATGCCATCTCCGGTCGGATGAGCCTGGCGGATCTGCCGGGAATGGCGCCATGGAGTGCCAGGATCCTGTCGCGATCCAGCGATGCCTTTGATTATCGCAGTGGTTCCAACCGGATCTTTGTAAACAGCCGCAGGATTCCGGAGCTCAATTGGTGGCTGGTGGTGCGTCAGCGTAGCGGTCCTGATGAAGGGGGACTGCTCAGCACCCTGGTCCACAACCTGTTGATCGCAGCATGGATCACTTTGATCGTGCTATGGCTGGCCAATCTGAGCATTGGAAATTATCAGCGTCGCCTGGAGTTGCTGGCCACCACCGATGGGCTTACCGGTCAGCTGAACCGCACCGCTTTTGAGAGCCTGTTTGCCACTGTGGTCCGCGTCGCCTGGCGCCGCGGTGAGTCGCTGGCAGCATTGTTGATCGACATCGATCATTTCAAGGCGATCAATGACAGCCGCGGCCACCTGGTGGGCGATCAGGCGATTCGCCATGTCGCTGAACGGTTGGCAGCACGCATCCGCGCTTCCGATCTATTGTTCCGCTGGGGTGGTGAGGAGTTCCTGCTGCTCCTGCCCGGCTGTGATGACGAGGCGGGTGAGCGGCTGGCGCAGGATCTGCGCACTGCCCTGCGCTGCCAGCCCCTGCTGTCGGGGGGAAGCTCGATTGCGATCACCATCAGCATCGGCCTTACCCTGTTGCGGTCTGGGGATGGCCCTGAGGAGCTGCTCGCCCGGGCCGATCGGGCGCTGTACCAGGCCAAGGCCGCCGGCCGCGATCGGGTCGAGGTTGCCTGAATCCGGCTGAGGCTGCCTGAACCCGATGTTGCCGTTGCCTGTTTCTACAGCAATGAGCTCAGGAATAGAGCGCCTTGTTCCCCGGTCGACTGCGGGGCTCGGTCTGGTGCCTGCAGCACAGAATCGGCAGGCCTCAGAAGCGATCCTGTGCCTGGGCACGGCGTCGCAGCTGCTCAGATCCCGATAGAATCCCGGCGCCAACGCCGGTTGATGAGCCTCTTGCCTTTGCGCTGCCTGCTGGTGGAAGACCAGCTGATGATCCAGCAGCTCCTGGCTGCCATGCTCAGGCGTCATCCGGCCCTGGATGTCGTCGCCTGTGCCTCCACCGCCGCTGAAGCGATCGCCGCCTGCGCAGAGCAGCAACCAGATCTGCTCATTCTCGACATTGCCCTTCCCGATGCCGATGGGCTTCATGTTGCCAGGAGCGTGCAGAAAAGTCGGCCCGAAGCGAAGGTGATCATTCTGTCCAGCTATGCCAGCAGCCTGGAGCGGCCGGCGGATCTGCGCGATATGGTTGTTGCCCTGGTGGATAAAGCCCGTGCTTACCAGGATCTTCTGGCGGTGATCGAGCAGTTGCTCCCCGAGCAGGAGCGGATTGACAGGGGCGAAAAAACTCTCGATATCCTCACCGAACGCGAGCATGAGATCCTGCGATTGCTCGGTCTGGGCCATAGCAACCGAGCCATTGCTGAACGCCTCGGCATCTCGGTGCGTACGGTGGAGACCCATCGCCGCAATATCAGCAGCAAGCTGGGTGTCAGCGGTGCGGCCCTGATCCATCAGGCCACTCTTCTGGGCCAGGAGTTGGCCTGAATGCCAAGCCCTGCCTCAAGGGGCCGCTCACAGGGGCTGATTCAAACTCGGCGCGTGGGCTGCTGCTGCAGCGCAGGGGTCAGGCCGCCCCTGGCAGCGTCTGGGGTGCTGAGGCTCATGCATGACACCCGGTTACCCCGTGCCACGCGCGCCTGGCGCAACGCAACCGGCACTTGGAAGCGGCCCTGGGGCCGTTCGCAACAGATTGGGATGCTTCGCTGTTGAGCCAGCCTTCGGAGGCCGCGCCCCGGATCGGGGCTGGGTTGTGGTTCAGCGGTCCCTGGCAGCAGCAGGCCTACGCTGCCGGCAGGCGCACTGGGCCGAGCGAGCTTCTTTGCTGACAGTGGGGGAGGCCTGCCGCCAGGCCCGGGTCGGGTCGGCTGGGGCAACGGCCGGGCCGGGCAGCATGCCGGCGGCCAGGGCAGATCCGGCCCCGAGTGCGCGCACCACAGCCCTCGGGGGCCCAGACAAGCCGGCTAACGGATTTGAACCGATGGCCTTCGCTTTACAAAAGCGCTGCTCTACCACTGAGCTAAGCCGGCAAGGGCGAACGCCCAGGCCAATCTTACCTGTCACCCCTGGGCTGGCCCTGGGTCCACAGGGTGAGCTGGGTGCGATTGCGGCAGCCGGTCTTGGCCAGCAGGCTCGACACATGGCTTTCGACCGTGCGTGGGCTGATCACCAGCTGCTCGGCGATGCGGCGGTTGCTGTCGCCTCGGCTGAGCAGCAACAGCACCCGCTTCTCCGCTGGGGTGATCGCTCCCAGGGGCGCCGGCACGGTCGCGCTGAGGCGGAATTGAGCATCCTGGTGTTGTACGGGCATGGCGCGGCTGCGGCTGCGATCCAGCATTCCCAGCCCCCGTCAAGGCCGGCCCCCGTCAAGGCCCAGCGAGGACCCACGCCAGCGGCCATGGCAGTCTGCAGCTGCCGAGCCGCGATCGCGCCCGGCGCGGAGCGGCGGTGGGCCGGCTCTGGCTTCAGAGGGGGGCAGCGGCCATGGCTTCCGGGCCCGAGGACAAGGCGGCAGAGCCATCGGGCCCTCGGCGGGCATCCGCATCGTCCCCGGCCGCTGCGCTGCTGCCGCTCGCCGGGGGCTGGGGCCGGCTGCCCTTGATCGGCAGGTTGGCCAGCAGCGCCGTCATCCGATGGTCGGTTTCCAGGCTCACATCACAGCCTTCCAGATCGATTTCCACATAGCGCTGCACGACTTCCAGGATGTCGCGCCGCATCTGATCGAGCAGCTCGGGATTGATGGCGCTGCGGTCGTGCGCCAACACCAGCTGCAGGCGCTCGCGGGCCAGGATGCCGCTGGGCTTCTGGCGACCCAGCAGATGATTGAGGAAATCCAGCAGGGTCATGGCACTCAGGAAAGTCCGGTGGAGGTCCTGATCTTGTTGAGCAGCTTGGCTCCCAGACCATGGGGTTCACGGGTCGGATCGATCAGCGGTACGTCTTCACCGCTGAGCCGCCGGGCCACATTGTGGTAAGCGCGAGCTGCCGGACAGGGGTTATCCCGCAGGGTCAGGGGCTCGCCACGGTTGGTGGAAACGATCACCTGTTCATCCTCCACCACCAGTCCGAGCAGCGGCAGAGCCAGAAGATCGGTCACCTCATCCACGGTGAGCATCTCCTGGTTGGCCATCATTCTGGGTCGCACCCGGTTGAGCACCAGCTGGGTGGGGGTGATTTCAAGGCTGCCCAGCAGGCCGATCACCCGGTCGGCATCGCGTACCGCCGACACCTCGGGATTGGTGACCACAATCGCCTCGGTGGCGGCGGCGGCGGCATTGCGGAACCCTTTCTCCACCCCGGCGGGGGCATCGATCAGCACATAATCTGATCGCTCGGCCAGCAGCGTCGAAATGCGCTGCATATCCTCGGGAGTGATCCACTCCAGCATGCGGGAATTTCCGGCTGGCAGCAGGCTGAGATTAGGGACCTGCTTATGCTTCACCAGTGCCTGTTCAAGGCGGCAGGTATCGGCCAGCAGATCCTGGGCGTTGTAGATCACACGGTTCTCAAGCCCCAGCAGCAGGTCCAGGTTGCGCAGGCCGAAGTCAGCGTCAAGCACGGTCACGCGATGGCCGAGCCGTGCCAGGGCCACCCCTAGATTCGCCGTGAGGGTGGTCTTGCCGACCCCTCCCTTGCCGGAGCAGATCAGGATGGTTCGGGAGAGAGCTGACGTCACGGCGTCGGGAGGCGCCTACGCAGGCTAGGCCCCCCGGGCCGGATTGGAACCTGTGCTTCGCAGCCTTATCGCTGCCATCTTGCCGCTGCGTCCGTAGCGCTGCTGCCAGTGCCTCCGCAGGGTCGCAGAGCCGGCTCCGCACCCAGGCTGGGCCAGATCTGCCGCTGCGACTGTTCTTCAGCCGCCGTCACGGCGCGATGACGGCCGCCGCAGAGTCGGGGGGCGCTGCTGGGGCATGAGCCGATCGCGGCAGCAGCTGCACACCGCTGCGCTGCCTGGCGCTCGAGCCGCTGTCGCCATGGCCTGTGGGGCTCAATCGCTGAGCGGCCACAGCGGCGAGGCGGGATCGATGCGGATTTCGCCGTTCACCAGCCGGGCCATCTCCGCCATGCCGCCGGGCGGGGCCTCGGCGGGGCCGCGGGCCACGGCCGAGGCGATGCGCAGCTGCAGCGGTCGCAGCTGCAGGGCCACGATGCGGGCGGAGCTGTCGCCGTGCTGTCCCGCATGGGCGATGCCGCGCAGGCGACCCCAGACCAGCACATGGCCGGCGGCGCTGATGCGCGCGCCTGGATTGAGGTCGCCCAGCAGCAGCACCGAGCCCTCGCTGTGCAGATGGGCGCCGGAGCGCAGGGTGCCCCGATGGATCATCAACCCCGCTCCTGCGGCTCCTGCGGCTCCTCCCGCAGCCGGCGCCGCGCCTGCGACACCGGCCGGCGCAGCCGGGGGATCCTGCATCCGGCCAGCGGTTTCCAGGCCCAGGGCCGCAGCGGCCACCAGGGTCTCGGCTCGCCGTGCCTGCACCAGCTCCAGCTGGAGCTGCCGCGCCGCCAGCAGCTCCACCAGGGCCCGCAGCTCCCGCACCCGCAGCAGCCAGTCTCCCGCCAGCAGCTGCACGGGGCCGCGCCTGTCGGTGGTTCCCAGGCCGAAGCGCACCTCTTCCAGCACACCGGCGGCGCCTCGCCCTTCCGGTAGCAGCAGCTGGTGGCGTTGCCCTGGGGCCTGGGCCGGGATCAGGGCGGCGGCCATGGCGGCGTGGATCGCTGAAACCAGGGTAAGAGGCGTGCCATCGAGGCCGGACAGGGCTGCCTCAGGGTCGAACGCTCAACTCGCCATGGCGGCGGAACGCTGCGCTGCCGCAGGCTTCAGCGCTGCCAATGCCTCAAATCTGCGCGCCGGGAATCCCTTGTGGCGCGATGGTCAGCTCCCCCGGCGGCGGCTGCACTCCTGCGCCAGGGCCTCGCTCACCTGGTGGGGATGGATCAGCCAGGCCGTTTCCTGACTGCGGGCCAGGGTGTCCACCAGGGCCGAGCGCTGCTCCAGGGCCTGCAGCTGCTCCCCATCCCAGAGGCGCAGGCCGCCTTTGTAGGGGTGATAGCCGCGGCTGGAGCGCAGTTCCAGGCCGCAGCAGCTGTCGGGATCCAGGCCGCTGCGGCCGGCCAGCCGGCGGGCCACGGCCAGCAGTTCGAGCCGTTCGCCACTGCTGTGATCACTCACATCGATCGCCCTGGGCAGGCGTCGGTCGAGCAGTCGCGCGCAGGGATCAGCCAGTTCGGCCGGACCCTGCTCGCGCCAGCGCTGCAGGTGGTAGCCGGTGCGGATGTCGTCATTGGCCAGATAGTCCTCGATGCTCAGGGCCTCCGTCTGCCACAGCCAGCGGCCCATCGGCCCATCGGCCGCCACCTGGCGGGGCCCGAGCCGGCGGGCACAGGCGACCACACGACAGAGCAGCCAGTTGCTGACCACGTTCAGACGGTGGTTGTAGACGCTGCGATACATCAGCTGCCGCACCACGAGGTAGTGCTCCACCGCCATCAGACCTTTGGGGTGCACCGCCAGATTGCCGTCGGGCGAGAGGGTGAGAGAGGCCAGGATCCGCTCCAGATCGAGCTGGCCGTAGCTGGTGCCGGTGCTGTGGCTGTCGCGCAGCAGGTAGTCGAGCCGATCGCAGTCGAGCTGACTGCTGACCAGGGCCGCGATCGCGGGGCAGGGGTGGTGGCCGTGCTCGAGCAGATCGGCCACCTGATCAGCCAGGCCCACATGGGCTGCCTCAAGGCGATCATGCAGGGCCGGATGCTTGCGGATCAGCTGTCCCGACCAGTGTTCATGGCGCAGCCCGAACATTTCTTCGCCGCTGTGGCTGAAGGGGGCGTGACCGATGTCGTGCAGCAGCGCTGCGGCCTGCAGGCAGAGGCGATGGGCCGCCAGTTCCGGCGCCTGGCGTCGCAGATGGGCCAGGGCCTGGCGGGCGATGTGCAGCACCCCGAGGCTGTGGGTGAAGCGGCTTGATTCGGCCCCCTGAAAGGTGAGCGAGGCGGTGCCCAGCTGACGGATGCGCCGCAGCCGCTGGAATGGAGCGGTGTCGATCAGGTCGATGGCCAGGGCATCGGCGGCGTTGTCGCGGTCGAGGCGGATGGCTCCGTGCAGGGGATCGTGGTAGGTGCGCAGGCTCATGGTCTGGGCCGGGTCTGTTCGATCTGTTCCACCAGCAGAGCCTCGGCCTGCTCCAGCCAGGAATCGTCGGAGCCGCCGGGGTTGAGTGGTTCCGGTTGCGGCAGCAGGTGATCCGGTTCGATCCCCACGGCCTGGATGTCGCGACCGGCCGGTGTGAGGTAGCGGGCCACGGTCACCGCCAGGCCACTGCCGTCGCCGAGGGGGATCAGGGTCTGGATCAACCCCTTGCCGAAGGTGCGGGCCCCCAAAAGCGGGGAGCGGCCCTCGTCCTGGAGGGCACCGGCCAGGATCTCGCTGGCACTGGCGGTGCCCCCGTTCACCAGGGTCAGCAGCGGCCCTTCCCAGAGGCGTCCGGGGGTGGCCTGCTGGCGCTCCTGGATGCCGCCGCGGTTCTCGATCGCCACAATCGTGTCGCCGTCCAGCAGGGCATTGGCCACGGCCAGACCGGCCTGCACCAGGCCGCCGGAGTTGTTGCGCAGGTCCAGCAGCAGGCCCTCGATCGGCGCTTCCCCCGACTGCGGATCGCTGAATTGCCGCAGGGCCGCCGCCACCTGCTGGGGCACCGGTTCGCTGAACTGGGTGATGCGCAGCAGGCCGAGACCATGGCCGTTGTGCTGCAGCCGCAGGCTGCGCACCGGCTGCAGGTTCACTTCCCGTCGTTGCAGAACGTATTCATGCGGGCGGGATCGGCCCGGCGGCTGCAGGACGGCGAGCACTTCACTGCCGGCGCGGCCGCGCAGCGCTGCGGCCGTGGCCTCCAGGCCCAGATCGCTGCTGGCATGGCCATCGACGCTGAGCAGCTCACTGCCTGAGGGGATCCCGGCCTCGGCGGCGGGCGAGCCTTCCAGGGCCGAGATCACCAGGATGCGTCCCCCTTCCGAGAGGGCCAGCTGCAGCCCCACGCCGCTGACGGTGCCGCGGGTGTTGGATTGCAGCGTGCTGAAGTCCGCAGGCCGCAGCAGGCGTGTGTAGGGGTCGCCGATCGGGGCCAGCAGTGCATCGATGGCGTCGTAGGCCTGCTGGGAGGACTGGATCGGCCGTTCCAGGGTGCGCTGGCGCAGCTGTTTCCAGTGCACGCTCTCCAGCCGCATCGGATCGACGTAGCTCTGGTTCACCAGCCGCCAGGCATCCACCACCAGCTGCTGGGCATCGCTGAGGGCCAGCAGCGGTTGTGCGCCACCGATCAGCAGCGCCAGGGCCAGCAGCCAGGCCAGGGCCTGCCGCCCCGGGGCTGGCAGGGCCCAGCGCCGCTGCGGTCGGGATGGCCAGGGGCCTGTTGCAAACGGTTGAGCGACGGGGCGGCGGCTGCCGGAAGGGCTCACGGGCTGGTCGGCACGGCCGGTAGACTCTCGCAACCGCAACCCCATGCTGCATGGCGAACTCGTCTCCGGCCGGACCCGAGGCCAGGAACCCTGTCTACAACTGGTTCGACGAGCGCCTTGAGATCCAGGCGATCGCCGACGACATCTCGGCCAAGTACGTGCCACCGCACGTCAACATTTTTTATTGCCTCGGTGGCATCACACTGGTGTGCTTTCTGATCCAGTTCGCCACCGGTTTTGCCATGACCTTCTACTACAAGCCCACGGTGGTAGAAGCCTACAACTCGGTCCAGTATCTGATGACCGATGTCAGCTTCGGTTGGCTGATTCGTTCGGTGCATCGCTGGAGTGCCTCGATGATGGTGCTCATGCTGATTCTGCATGTGTTCCGTGTTTACCTCACCGGCGGTTTCAAGCGCCCACGCGAGCTCACCTGGGTCACCGGTGTGACGATGGCTGTGATCACCGTTTCGTTCGGTGTCACCGGCTACTCGCTCCCCTGGGATCAGGTCGGTTACTGGGCGGTCAAGATCGTCAGCGGAGTTCCAGCGGCTGTGCCGGTGGTCGGTGACCTGATGGTCGAACTGCTGCGGGGTGGGGAAAGCGTTGGCCAGGCCACGCTGACGCGCTTCTACAGCCTGCACACCTTTGTGTTGCCCTGGCTGCTGGCTGTCTTCATGCTGATCCACTTCCTGATGATCCGCAAGCAGGGCATTTCCGGTCCCCTCTGAGCGCTACGGAAGCTGGCCACACGTTCAAGCCTCAGGTTTTCCCCAGCATCACCCCACCCGGTTCCTTGAACCGTTTCCACCATGCACATCCTCAAGAAGCCTGATCTCTCCGATCCCAAGCTGAGGGCCAAGCTGGCCAAGGGCATGGGCCACAACTACTACGGTGAGCCCGCCTGGCCCAACGACCTCCTCTACATCTTCCCGGTCGTCATCCTCGGAACTCTGGCCTGCCTTGTCGGTCTGGCGGTGCTCGACCCGGCCATGCTGGGTGATCGGGCCGACCCCTTTGCCACCCCTCTGGAGATCCTGCCCGAGTGGTATCTCTATCCGGTGTTCCAGATCCTGCGCGTGGTTCCCAACAAGCTGCTCGGCATCGCCCTGCAGACGATGATCCCGCTTGGCTTGATGTTGATCCCGTTCATTGAGAGCTTCAACAAGTTCCAGAACCCGTTCCGTCGTCCCGTTGCCATGGCAGCCTTCCTGTTCGGCACTGTGTTCACGATCTATTTGGGCATCGGTGCTGCACTGCCTATTGATAAGTCGCTCACCCTCGGCCTGTTCTGACATTATTGGGATCTGGTCTGATCCCTGCTCTTCTCTCAAAACCGCGGCGTTGGCCGCGGTTTTTTTTGGCCTGGTGGCAGATGCCAGACGTTGACCGCGGTTGACCCTGCAGCCGTGCGTCGTTTGCCCGTCAAGAGGGCGACCTTCAGGCAGCCCTGGCTCCCTCGCAGACCGCCCCCTTGCATGCGCGCAGCGCTCGCCGTCGCAGCCGAGACAGCAGGCGGATCGTCTGGGTGCGCGCCACGGGCAAGACCGAAACCACGGATCAGCGCACGAACTGATTCGCCTGCATCCCCTCGCTGCCTGACGCTGCAGCAGGCAGGGGAGGGCCTGGAGCAGGGGATCGGCTGAGCGCTGGAGCACGCCTGGAATTGTCGGCCAGGCCCGGCTATCGCTCCAGGTCGGTGGGCATCGGCCGGAGGGCTGGCGCAGCAGCTCCGATCAGGCAGCGCCTGATCGGCCAGCGCAGCTCGGAGATGTCGCCCAGCCAGGACCCGCAGCAAGCGCTTGCTGTATGAAGAAATGCATCAGTGGCCGCGGGCAGCACGGTTGGATGTGTTGTCACATACAAACAGAAGCGGCGGATCCATCGTGCCGTTGGCGCCGCCGCTGCCTGAACGTCAACGCGGCCGGATCAAGGCGGCAGATCCCTTGGCTGGCCTGGCTTGTGTCTGCAGCTGGGCCGGAGCCGATGGCTGCCACCACCAACCTCGCTCGGGTGCGGGATGGTTGCCAGAGGCGGGGGTGTGGGTGTTATGGTGCTGGACTGCGCGGCAGGGGCGAAAGCCCAGGCAGCGCAGGCCCGAAACCAGAGGGGAGGCGCGAGCCCCACCGCTGATGTAGGGTTACGGAGTCGCTGAGAGGCGACGAGCCGCACGGGCCGAA
>Ga0172372_10002280_pt1 | contig 29312 bp, 24 predicted proteins | sample LakKiv5m_2_FD_114544 | JGI IMG/M metagenome (GOLD analysis project Ga0172372, IMG submission 114544) | Freshwater microbial communities from Kabuno Bay, South-Kivu, Congo - kab_092012_9.5m | ecosystem: Environmental > Aquatic > Freshwater > Lake | place: Democratic Republic of the Congo...
ACGGAATTGCAGGCCGCCTGCCCCCACGCGGCGGAATCACGGACATCGCCGGGTGAGGTCACCCGGCCTTCAAACAACCAGTCAGGCTTCTGGCATCCGGCAGCCCCTCCCTGAAGGCCGCGTGCCCTCACGCGGCGGAATCACGGACATCGCCGGGTGAAGTCACCCGGCCTTCAAATAGCCACGCCAGCCCTCCCTCAGATCGCGTTCTTGAACAGGTCGGCGATCGGCTTTCCGTGGCCATCCCGCGTCACGTAGAACGGCCGCTGTTCGATGTCGTAGGCCAGCTTGGGCGAGATTCCCATGGCACGATACATCGACGCGTGCAGGTCCTCGATCACCACGCGGTCCTTGATCGTCTTGCAGGGGCGCTCGTCCGCCGTCAACCCGTGCAGGTGTCCCCGCTTCATGCCGCCGCCAAAGAGCAGGACACATCCAGCATCCGTGAAATGACGATGCATGCCGTACTGGCTGATGGACTCGATCTTGTCGGGCACCGGCACCTGATCGGGGATCGGCTTGTCCGGCTTGCCCTCCTGCATCATGTCGCGGCTGAACTCCGACGCGAGCACCACGAGGGTGCGATCCAGCAGGCCGCGTTCCTCCAGGTCGAGGACCAACTGCGCCACCGCGCCGTCGATCGCCATCTTCATGTTCACCAGCTTCTCATGCCCCTGTTCGTGCGTGTCCCAGTTCAGGAACGGGATGTACTCCGTGGTCACCTCCACGTACCGCGCACCCGCCTCCACGAGGCGCCGCGCCAGCAGGCAGCCCAGGCCGAAGCGCTGGACGTTGTTCTTCTCGTAATTCCCATCGCGCTTGAAATCCCCGCCCAACCGCCGGCTGAAATCCCAGCCACCGGGCACGTACTTCGCCACGGTCTCCGGCTTCTCCAGCGAAAGGTCGAAAGCCTTGGCAGCCGGCGACGCCAGCAACCGGTGCGCATTGTCCATCGACCGCACCAACGACTCCCGCTGCTGGCTGCTGCCGAGTTGTCCCACCGGCGACGCATCCAGCAACTTGCGGTACAGCTTGTCCCGGCTCTCGAATCGACCCGGGGTCATTCCGCCCGGCGGCGTGACGACATCCTTGGCGGCGTCCGGGAACGGCACGTTGAACGGACCGTATTCCGAGCCGAGGAACCCCGCCGTGGTGAACGCCTTCAACTCCTCGCTTTCCCCGCCATCAAACCGCTGCCCGATGTTGATGAACGCCGGCATCGCGGGATCCCGCGGTCCCAATGTCCGGGACATGAACGCCCCGATGTGCGGGCAGGCCACCGTCTGCGGCGGCGTGTAGCCCGTGTGCCAATGGAACTGGTGGCGGGAATGCAGGATGAATCCCAGGTCGGCCGCGGTATAACTCCGGATCAACGTGCCGCGATCCATCACCGATGCGAGACGCTCCAGGCCCTGACTGAACCGGATGCCATCCACGGCCGTGGGGATGGACGGGAACGTCGAGAGCACCCGTCGCGGATCCATGCCCTTCTCGAAGGGCGCGTAGGCCTTGGGGTCAAACGTCTCCGTCGCCGCCATGCCGCCGCCCATCCAGAGCACGATCATGGCGTCCGCCGTGGCCGGTAGCTTGGGCAGGCTCTCGCTGGCCTCCACCACCCGCGCCCCACCGGCCGCCAGCGCCGCCATCGTCGCCGCGCTCAACCGCTTCACAAAGTCCCGCCGTGTGTAATCCGTATGCATGTTCCAATCAGGGTTCGAGGTTTCAGCGGATGAATTGAAATTCCGGCAGCATCGCCACGCTCCAAAGGAGGTCTTCCACCCCCTCCTTGCGCGGCTTGTCGCCCACCAGTTCCAACGACGCCTCCCGTTCCTTCCGTGTCGGGGTGCGTCCCAAGGCCTGGACGAAGACGTGTTCCACCAGCGCGCGTCCCTTCGGATGCCGCGCCGTCAGGTTTTCCGCGCCGCGTCCCAGCAACCGTGAAAGCGTTTCGCCATTCGTCAACTCCAGCGCCTGCAAGGTCGTGGCCACCGTTTGCCGCCCGGTGGTGATCTGCTCGCGGTTGGGCCGGCCCAGCGCCATCAGCAGCGGGTCCGCCGACGCGAGGGCGGAACGGACCTCACCGAACACCACCTTGCCGTTCGCGGTGCTCGCCAGCGTCGGTTGGAGGTTCCACGGCCCAATGGTTTCGGGCCCCAGCACCGACGCCTTCGCCCAGCCTTCCGTCCCGGTCACCGCAGGCCATCCGGCCGGCTTCTCCTTCGACACCAACCAGCGCGCGTCCGAGGCCACGTCGCCGATCACGGTAACCGCGGTCATCTTGGATTTTGCGGCGTTGGACTTCGGCACTTCTCCCGGCACCCGCAACCGCACGTACGCAAGCAAGCCCGCGGGATTCGGTCCCTCGCCACCGTTCACCGCCTCGATCACGAGCACGTTCGTGCCGCCGGCGTTCAGTTGCTCCCGCAGGTCGTAGACCGCCACCTGGCTCCACTCGGCCGCATCGGCGCCACGCACCCGCTTGCCGTTCAGGAAGACCCGGGCGGAGTTGTCCACCTGGAGGTACAGCACCGCCTCGGTCGGTTTCGTCGGAATCACCAGATCGCGCCGGATCCAGTTCGTCGACGGGGGCACTCCCTGAGCCGCATGCGCATCGCCCCAGATCCAGAAGGGCTCTGCCAAGGCGGCGTTGGTCGATGCCTTCGCCGCGTCGGAAACCATCAGCGATTCCAGTCCGCCCTCCGGCTTGTCGAACCACGCACCGGTCACCTGTCCCATCGCGTCGCGGAACTGTTCCGCCGTCAACCGCCGCAACTGCGGGCCACGGAAGACGAACGGTTCCCCGGCCTTCTCGACCTCGTCCACGGCCGGCAACTGGTAGGCCCGTGACGTCAGGATCAGACCCAGCGTCCGCTGCAGGTTCCATCCGCTCGCCACGAGGTCTTCCGCCAACCAGTCGAGAAGGTCGGGATCCCACGCCGGGTTCTGCATCACGTCGACCGGCTCCACCAGGCCGCGCCCCATCAACCGCGCCCAGAGGCGGTTCACCACCGTGCGTGACAAGCGTCCGTTGGAGGGCTGGGTGATGATCGACGCCAACTGCGCCAACCGGTTGCTCCGGGCCGCGCTGCCGTCCACCGCACCGAGTTCCGGGAACAGGAACCGCAACGGAGCCGTCTTGCCCGTCGGCTTGTCGCACTGGACCATCTGCAAGGGCCCATCCGCGTACACGCCCGCCAACCCGTAGCAATCGCTCAACTGCCAGTCGTCGATGAAGGAGTCGTGGCACGACGCGCACTTCAGGTTCACGCCCATGAACACCTGCGAGACGTTCTGGGCCGCCTGCATCGGCGGGGTCATCGAGGCATTCACCGCGCCGCGCCAGACGATCCCCTTGGTGAAGCCCTCGCTCTCGGGCGTCGGGTTCACCAACTCACGCACGAACTGGTCGTAGGACTTGTTGTCCCGCAGCGCCGCGTACAGCCACTTGTGGATCGGCTTGCGCCCGCCGTCGATGTAGCCCGTGCCCTTGTAATCGTTCCTGAGGAGATCATTCCAGTAGGTCAGCCAATGCTGGGCGTACCGCGGACGATCCTCCAGCAACTGCTTCACGAGGCGCTCGCGCCGACCGGCAGTTCGATCCTTTTCGAACGCCGCCATCTCTGCCGCCGTCGGCAACAATCCCACGACATCCAGGTAGACCCGGCGCACGAACACGGCGTCCTCCACCGGCTTCGCGAGCTTCACGTTTTCCCGGGGCGCACCAGGCTTCAGCCACCGCTTGGCCGCGTAGGCATCCAGGAACCGATCCAATGGATGCACCGCGTTCCCCGCCGGCAACTCCGGCTTCCTCGGCACCAGATTGTTCGCTGGCACCCGACCAAATCCCACCGTCTCCGGCCACACCGCGCCCTGATCGATCCACGCCCGCAGGATCCCGACCTGCTCGGGCGTCAGGCGCGTGCCCTTCTGCGGCATCACGTCATCCGGATCCGTGCCCGCCACGAGATGGATCAGATGGCTCTCCGCACTCTTCCCGGGAACGATCGAAACCCCGGAATCCGAAGCCGACAGCGCAGTCGTCCGCGAATCGAGCCGCCATCCGCCCTTCTCCTTGCCGCGCCCATGGCACTTCACACAACTGGCCTCGAGGATCGGCTGCACATCCTTCACGAAATCCACAGTGCGGGCTGCCGCCGGCGGCAATTGCCGGATGGCCTCCGCCGTGGGTGCCACCGCACCCACGACCCACGGCATCACGATGACGCCCATCCCCAGGATCCCACGGATCCATCGACTCAAGAGCATGCACCCTTTCTAGGCCCCGACTCCGCCAACCGCGAGCCGAAAGACGACCCATCCCGGAGGGATTTCAGCGGATAGCCCGGGGTCGCGAAGCGCACCCCGGGTTTACGTGGAAAAAGGAAACAACCCCGGAGGGGTTGAAGGATCCCCAGCCTTCGCACCCCGCTGGGGTGCGGAATCAATCACAACGCGCCTCTCACCGGGTGCGTGCTTCGCACGAGCCGGGGCTATCGGCTCCCATCCCTCCGGGATGCCTTCACAAAGGAAGCATGGGGCCGGGGTGGCGCACGGTCACGATCCGCCCGAGCCCCCCTTCCCGACCCGATACACAAGGACCTGGCCCGCCCGCAGCAACACCGCGAACTCCCCGGCCCGCGGGAGACCGACCACTCCCACTGCCTCCGAGCCCTCGATCCGCACCCGCCCCACACGGGAAACCCCGTTGCCGTCCACATCAAGCAGCCGGGCATCGTTGCCGGAGATCAGGACCAACGGCCCACCGGCAACGAACGCCGCCTCCGGTTCCGCCATTTCCGCGTCCAACTCGATGAACCCCGGCGTCCCGAACCAATGCAACACGGCTCCGGTCGTCATCAGGACCACCACGCCCCGCCGCAGGTGACGCCGCGTTGGGACCAGACCGATGATCGTGCCGGGCGCGTCCAGGGCCACACGACCCGATCCCTCCACCCCCACCAGCAGGCGGTTTCCAAAGGCCACCACGATCGTGTTGCCGACCGCGGTCATGCGCACCCGCGACGCCTCGTCCATCTGCGCCCCCTCCATGAGGGCGGCCCCCAGATCCTCCGTGCGAAGCAACGCCCCGGAAAGCAGCCAACTGTTGAGGATCACCCGTTCCTCCGAGACATGGCAGGTCCAGGTGGCTTCGTCGCCCGACGCCAGGGCAAGGACCCCCACCGGCAGCCAGGACGGTGTACCAGCCACGACCTGGATTCTCCGTCGACCATCCGCGACCGGCAGCTTCAACTCCGCCAGCGGCTCGCTTCCCATCACCAACGCCACTCTGAACCCCGCTGCGTCCAGCGGTTCCCAGAGCACCCCGTGGCGACGCAACCTCTCGGGTTCGACCTTCCATCCGGCCGTCGTGAGGGGCTGCTCTTCCACGAAGACCGCCAGGCGGAGTTCCCCCGCCCCGCTCCCAACAGCCAACAGCGCGTCCCCGCATTCGCGGATCCCGATCCATTCACCGCGATGGGGCATCTCAAACCGCCGCACCACCTGCGCCACCCCGCCTGCCGGGAGAACGGAAGCCAACCGCGAAACCAGCGCCCGCCGCTGCCCGCGGTGCTGTTCGCGATAACGGTTCACGTCCCGCGACAGCAACCGGTCGGTCGGAGCCAAGGTCACCAGCAACCCGGTCAGTTGGCGGAGATCTTCCGCCGACAACCCCGCCCCGCCCAGCGCCTGCGCGACCAACTGGCGGACCAGATCCGCCGCATGGGCCCGCACGTCCGCATCGGGAAATCGCACGCCCACCTGGGCCAACCATGCAGCCACGGCATTCCGCCGGCCCGACGTCCCCAGCAGCGATCCCCGGTTTGCCCGCAGCCACGCCATGGCCTCCGCGGAGCGCCCCAACCGGCCCATCATCTCAAAGGCCGACTCCAATGCCGCCAACGCCTCGAGCCGTTCCGGCCACGCCTCCAGGAGAAGCTTCAGAGCACGATCCGGATCGCCTAATCGCTCCTCGATGATCCGGGCTGCGCCGGGCAGGTCGCCGCGCGTCCGGCACTGTGTCACCGCCTGTTCCAGTGCTCCCCTTGCCGTCGCCTCGTTCCCCAACTTCGCATGGAGCTCCGCCACTTCCAGCCACCGACCCAGACGTTCGTAACGCTCCGCCGCCTCCGCCAATAGTCCACCCTCCGCGAGGCATTCCGCGGCCATGAGCGGATTCGACAGGTAGTTCTCCAACACCAGCGCCGCTGAGCGGAAGTCCTTCCCCTGCCTCAACGCGGCAGCCGCCCCGACGTAATCCCCCAGCAATTCGCCGTAGATGTACGCAGCGCGCCGGAACCGCCCCAACCGCAACTCCCGGTTCGCCATCTCGCGATACCGCATCTGCAACGCCAACCGCAGCGACTCCGGAACCTCCCATCCATCACCCGGGCCGCCGCCCAACCGCGACGGATCGAACTCCGGCGAACGTTCGCCCAGCTTCGCCCCGGGCTCCGCCATGCCTCGGTGATCCGACGACTTCAACGGGATCGCGTGCCGCAGTCCCTGCTCCGGATCCGACTCCAGCAGGTGCATCAACCGATGCAGTTCCTTGTTCCGCAGTTGTTCGAGGTCATCGGAAACATGCCGCAACTGACGCAGCGCCCAATCCTGGAGGTCATTCGCCCACGTGCGCTGCGAGGCACTCGACGGCAGCATCGACACCGCCTTGGCCACCCCTTTGGCCAACGCCGCCTGGGCACCGCGCAAACCCTTCCCGACCGCGCTGTCCTTCGGCTCGCCCGGGGATGGCGGCAGGGCCTTTGGTGGTTCGGCCCCAATCTCTGACGCCGCGTCCTGCAGCATCCCGCCCAGGTCGGGCGGCGTCACCAGACGCACGCCGATCAACTCCGGCAACAGCGGTTCGCCGGCACGCGCGCCGTTCCAGTTCTGCAACCGCTCCTCCGGCACCTCCAGCAGGTCCGACACCCCCAGCGCTTCAGCGGCATCAAACCCGCTCAGCACCCCGCCCGGGTGCAGGAATCCCACCTCCATCCGGCACAACTCCCGAACCTCCGCATCGGTCACCGGCGGAAACAACTGTCCCTCCGCCGGCAGGTACAACCGCCCGGCCAGGCACCGGCACGGAAGCGCCCCAGCCACCCGGCCCACGACACCCACCGCCGGGCCCACGACGAGCAACCCCGCCACCCGCCCGCCGTCCACCCCACCGGGAACCACGAACACCCGCGTCGCCGGCGTCGCCAACCCCAACGCCACGATGACCTCCAACCACTGCGCCGTGTCCGACCCGGGCACGAACCACCCCACGGACGGTTCCAGCCCTGCCGTTCCCTCGCGGATCTGGATCGGAATCGTCATAGCGTCGCAACAAATCCCGCCATCGCCTCCCGCACATCGGCCACCGCGGCCGCGAATCGTTCCCGGAAGAAGAACTCCGGCCCGATCACGCCACCATGGCTTGTCCACATCGCCGCCTCACCATCGGTCATCATCACGCTGATCTCGGGGCTGCCGGATTGCGAACTCCGCAGGTGCAACAGCCCGCGACCATCTACCCACGCGACATTCCCCAAGGACCATTCCACCCGTTGCAACGTGCAACCGAACGGGGTCGCCACCCCCGAGGCCACCACCTCCACCACATGCACCGGAACCTCCCCCTCGGGCAACTCGCGGAACTTCGGCACGCCGTCCATCGACAGCACCCGCCATCGGCCTTCGCGACGCCGGATCGCCAGGCAACCACGCGACACGCCCAGCGCTTCCACGACGCGGAAGACCGTCCGCGCCGGAGGGGGTGGGATCCGATCCAGCGCAAACCGCTTCAAGTCCCCTGTGCCCGCCTCGCTGATCTCGCCCGTGGACAGGTCGAACATCCGGATAGCCCCCCGCATTCCCGGCACGGTCATCCAGATCATCCGGGTCCCATCCTCGGACACCCGCGAGCCCCGCTTCCGGAAATAGTCCGGAACCGCCGGCCCCTCCCCGCTCGCCCGAACCTCCGCTCCGGTCTCGAGGTTCCGGATCAAGCCATCCACCCGCACCAGCCAGATCGCCTCCCCGTCCGGACCCGACAGGACCGTCACCACGTCCCGCGACGTCCATCCCGGCGGCAACGGCAACGGATCCAACCGGACGCGTTCGCCATCCCAAGAGGCCGCCACCACCACCCAGGATCGCGTTCGGTAAAACCGGCCTGTGATCGGCGTCAGTCCGCCCTCCGACGTCGAGAGGCACTGGCCATCCGCAATGGCCATCGCCACGACGCAGGCCTCCCCGTAGATCAGGATCACCTCGCCGAACAACCGCCCACCCTCGACGCGTTCGGGAAGGCAACCCGGCGCAAGATCCACCGAGGTCTCGTCCCGCTCCGACCAAGTCAGGCTCTGGAGACGGCCCGGTCGATGCGTCGTCGCGCCCTTGATGACGTAGACCCGATCCTGGCTCGTACCGACCCACACCGTCCGCCCGGCCCCCAGCATCGCCGGATGCACCTCGGCCCCCTTGGAATTACCGCGGTAGCGCATGACCTGACGGTTGCCCACCACCGCGACCACTGCGTCGTCCTCGTCGCGGCACCACGCCGTGATGCTGCCCGCGAGCGGGAACAGGAACGGGAACGGATGCATCCGCACGATCGACGGAAGATCCCCGCCCTGGGCCACCAGCGGAACCGCCGTGGCGCGGCCGTCAAGAACCTCCTTCAGGTCCAGGTCCGCCGAACACAGCGGCGGCCGCGGAAGCAGCGGCAACCGATGCAACTCAAAGCCCCCGTCCCGATCCACCACGGCCACGAAACCATCCAGCGTTCCCCGCGCCAGCAAGGCCGCCCGGAACTCGGGATCCGCCACCACGTCCCGTTGCGTCACCACCACGCATTGTCCCCCCGGAACCTCCGCGGCGCGGTCTGCCAAGCCGGCAATCACCGGCCCCGGATGCACACTGGACTCCAGGCAACCGAGGTGTTCCGTCAGGCCTTCACGCGTCAGCAGATCCACGGACACCATTTCCGCTCCCCGCCCGCGCCACACGCGCACCCCCTGGTGGCGACCGGAGTTGGCCATCAACGCCAGCCCCACCGACGTGGCCAGCAACCGCGGAATGCCCCACAGGCGCACGCCCGTGTCGAGGAACACCTCGAGTCCGCCGGGCGGTTCGCGCGCCGGAGGTTCACGCTGGAGGTACAAGGCCTCGTTCAACGCCACCCGCACCGCCAGCGTCAGGTCGTCATGCGCCAGTTCGCTCACCAGCAACCGATCGAGCGATCCGCGCTGGGACAGGTCCGCCACGCCCTCCGCTGCCCCATCCTCCGGGGCCGTCAACCGACGCGGCAACCGCAACGCCGCCATCAGGTCCTTCGCTCCACGCGCTACCGCCCCCAATTCGGAATCCTCTCCCAACGTCTCCAACCATTGCCGCGCACGTTCGGACAACGGCAACTCGCGCAGCACCTCCGGCTCGGCAGGCACCGGCAACCCATCCAATCCCGTCCGCAACCGCAGCGACAATCCCTCCGCCGTGTACGCCCGCAATCCCCGCGCCACCATCTCGACCTCGCGCAACAGCGCCGTCCTTCCGCCGGGCTTCGACGGACTCCGCAGCTCGGCATCCGTCATCGGCATCGAGAGCCCGGACAACACCCGCGAGGCCTCGGTGCTGCGATCACCGTCCGCCGCTTCGAACACCGCTTCCGCGAGCACGCATCGCGCCTTCAGTCCCGCATTCACCTCGCCCGGCAACCGCGCCACCCGCAACAACTGGTCCAACGCCAACAAGGCCTGCGACCGTACCTCCGGCCCGGCCACCGGCGCCGGTCGGGCTTCCTCCCCAGGCACCGGTGGAACCAGTGGCAACGGCAACTGCCCCGGATTCGACGGCAGTTCGAGGTGCAGGTCCTCCAGCTTCGGCACGCGCCCGCGGCACGCCGCCAGCAAGACCACCACCGCCCCGAACGGCGGCAGGCCTCCGGGAGCCAGCCATTCCAGCACCTGCCTGATTTCCTCCCGGAACGCCACCGTCGTGCCATCCGACCACGCTACCACGCTCCCGGAATCCACCCAGCGCCACGGTCCGTCCACCCGCGCCCGCAAGTATCCCAACGCCACCGCGCGATCCGTCCTCATCGTCCGACCTCCAACTCGGCGAAGGTCGCACGGACGGCCGCGGGCGTGAGCGGGACAAACTGTTCCGTGGTCAACCGGACGAATCCATCGGAGCCCCCCGTGCTGCGCGCAGGTTCCCACACCACGATCTCGTTGGCCGCCACCCGCAGCACCTGTTCCACCACCCCCACCGCCACCGCGGGCGCCCACCGGTACCCTGCCGGCACCCACACGCGTCCATGCCCCACCCACCGCCTTCCCGGCAATGGCGGCAACAGCCGCCCCCGCACCAACACCCGACCCTCCATCGAAACCGCGAACTGCAGCCCCGCCATCCGCAACCGCGCCGCCGTCCGCACGAACTCCCGCAGCGCCCCCGGATCCGTCTCCAGCATCGTCGGCTCCGCCTCCTCCGACGACTCCACCAGCGCCAATCGGACAGTCCCCGGCAACCGCCCGGGCAGGGCGGACGCCGGTGCCGTGACACGCAACCACGATGCCAGCGGTTCCCAGCGGATCTCGGGAAGCCGGTATGCCGGAATGCGCGAACCCACCCGACACAACGCGGATGGCAGCACCCACACGAAGCGATCCCGCGCAGGCAAGGCTGCCAGCAGTCGCCGCAAGCCGGCAGCGGCGCGTTCACCACGAAGCCACACGACGTCCCCCACCTCGCCTACTTCCACCCCCGGTGCCAGACGCAGCGGCGCGAGGCGACACGCGTCCGCCCGCGCCAGGCACAGCGCCCACGGCCCTTCCTCTGGATCGGTCGACGCCATGCTAGCGCTTCACCCACTTCCACACCGCCGCCACCCGCCCCGTCAGCCACTCGCGTCGCACCCGATCCGCCACCCACGGCACGCGGCCTTCGAGGATCGCCAACCGATCGCGCACGCCCGCCAGTTCCTCGGCGTCTGCACCCCGGGCATCCGCTTCCAGTCCCTCCAGAGCCCGCGCCAACGCCTCAGGATCCGGACCGGTGTTCGGACGCGCCCTTGGATGGTCGCCTTCCGCCGCGGCCCCTTCCTCCAGCGAATGCGCCACCAACCCGGCGAGAACCTCCTGCTGTTCCTCCGCATCCCAGATGTGACGCAGGACCCAGAGGTCGCTGAGACGAGCCTCCGTCCGACCGCACAACAACGCGCTCGCCGCCACCACCCGCTGCAACCGGACGGCCCGACGATCGCTCACCGCGATGCCCGCATGCCGGATCCGCTGGATCAACCGCGCGAAGGCCGGGCGCAGCGAAGCCAGCTCCACGCGCACCAATTCCCGCTGGGCTTCCCGAAGCTTCTCGAAGGAGAGCGCGGACGTCTCGACACGGGCCTGTCCCAACACCCACCCCGCCCCCAGCACCTCCTCCAACCGTTCCTCGGGGACATTGTCGCAACGCACGCGCAGCAGGAACCGGTCAAACAACGCCTTCAACGCGTCGTCCTCGGGCAGGTGATTGCTCGCACCGACGAACATCAGGGCCGACAACGGTCGCGTCTCGCGGCCGCGACGGAAGATCCGTTCGTTCAGCGCCATCAGCAGCGAGTTCAGGATCGCGCTGTTCGCGTTCAGCAATTCATCGAGGAACACCAGCGACGCCTCCGGGAGCATCCCTTCCGTGTTCGTCACCAGTTCACCCTCGCGCAATCGACGGATGTCGAACGGACCGAACAACTCGTTCGGCTCGGTGAACCGGGTGAGGAGGTAATCAAACGTCCGTCCCTCCATCCGCGCGCCCAACTGGTGCACCAACGCCGTCTTCGCCGTTCCCGGGGGACCGAGCAGGAACAGGTTCTCCCCGCCGATCAGGCACACCCCCATTAGGTCGATGACCTCGTCCTTCCCGACGAAGCTGCGCTTCATCGGTTCCAGCACCTCCATCACCAACCGTCTCGCAATGTCACTCATGGGTTCAGTCTCGATTCTCCCCTCAAAATCCATTCACACGACACCCGCGGCGCCGTCCAGCACCCGATCCGCCAACCGCGGAGCCAACGCCCGATGCACGCCCAGGTCATTCCGAATCATCCGGTCCACGGCCGTCACGCCCAACCGTGTCAGATCCCCCTCCGCCTCGATCCGGTCGACGTACAACCGGAGCAACGTCGGATCCGCCTCAAACTCCCCGATGCTCCCGCCGCCACAGGCCGGCATGCCCACCGAGGACATCGGCCACGCCTTCCCGACCCTTTCCAGGGCGACCACCAAAGGATCCAGCTGACTCTGGCGTCGCACCCAACGCCACAGCGCCGGCAGATGCCGCAGCAGAAGGTCCACCGACCAGGCCCGCGCCGGCCCCACGGGCCCCGGACAGGGCGGATCACAGGCAGCCCGGATCGTCACCTCGCCCAGGTCCCGGCACACCGCACACTGGCACAACCGATACATCAACCGCGCCGCCCAGATCGCCGATTCCATCTGGAATTCCGGTGCCTCGCCTCCCAATGCCTGACGCGCCCGTCCATCAAGAGCCCGCAACTCCGCTTCCACCCCGTCCAACCGACCATCGAGCGGTTCCAGCACCAACGCGACCGCCCCGGTCTCCCGCAGGGAACGCACGAAGACCGACAGCGTCGATCCATCGTTCGATTGCATTCCCGGGGCACCTTCCATTTCCGCCAACCCTTCCCCGCCCACCCCAAAGTGCAAGCCTCACGTCGGCCGGATCGCGGCAATGCCCCATGGCCGGGGCAGCGACGTCCTCGTCGCCATTCCAAAACCCTTCCCGCTCGGGGAGGCGACGTCCTCGTCGCCGTTCGAAAGCCCTTCCTTTGGGCGAGAGCCTCCCCTTTGAAGCCGGCATCGAGTGGAGAAGTTTGCCGAGGCTGTTCCTGTACTCGGCAGAGGCTCTCCCCGCAGCCTCAGTGATCATCCCGGAGGGATGCCAGCGGGTAGCCCGGGGTCGCGAAGCGCACCCCGGGTTTCCAGTGGAAATGGCAGACAACCCCGGCGGGGTTGAAGAGTCGGCCGCCTTCGCACTCTGCCGTGGCCCCAGGCCCGGAGGGCCGTCAGACGATAGCCCAGCGCGTGAGCGCTGGGTTCCGTTCCCCGCTGAGCACCCAGCCCCGGCAGGGGCGACAGAATCCCCTTCCCGCGCGAACGCCAACATCCGCTCCCTACTCCAGCGCCCGACAACGGCCCGGGACACGAATCGGATAAGCCGCGAAGCCTCAAAGCCGCCAAGGGGGGCGTTGTCGCCGATCTGGATTCCCCCTGCTTCCCCCGGTTTGAAATCCGCCCGGTCTCATTTCACCTGCGACGTTATCGACGAACGTCAGGGCCACGGCCCGGTCATCTTCGCGGCTTGGCGGCTTGGCGGCTTTTCCTTTCCTGTCCCCTTGCCTGACAGGCAGCGGAAACAAAGCCGGGAAGACCCAATGAAGCCGGTCTCCCGAGCAACGAACCGAACCAACCCCACGTCTCTTCCACATTTTTTGGAGTTCTTTGCGATTCTTGCGGCTAACCCTCTCCGCGGCTCCGCGTGAACCTACCCTCGCTTTCATCCGCATGGCCACGACTTGTCCGGTGCCTACTTCCGCACCGCTTGCAACCCGCTCGACTGGGCGGCTCGCTTCGAGTCTGCCTGCTTCCGATTTCTGGCAAACACCACGAATCCACACCCGCACAACGCCGCCCCAACGATGAAGGGAGGCAGTCCCCAGGAAACCAATTGAAGAGCCATCCTTCGATTGTCCGCAGTGCCGGTGTCGGCAAGGACACCCAATCCCGCAAGCGCCGCCAAACCCAGCACTGGCAACGAAATCAGGATCCCAAGCCCCCCAAGAACAAACAGGACGACGGTGAGGATCCGCGCCGCCTTTCCTCCCTCGGGATGGCTCATATGTGGCTCAGCGGCAATTCACCCACGGGAACCCGCAACCTGGCGGTGGATGGATTCTTCAACTGGTTTCGATCTTGGAAACCCAAACCATCCTCGCTTCCTGATCAATTCGCGAGGAAGAACCGGACCAGCGCGAGGGCGAGGGCAAAGGTGTAACCCCTCAAACCCTGTCCCCCGGCACCCGGTGTGCCAATGCGTCGCCTCAACCCATCTTGCCGCGACGCTGCACCACCCAACGAAGGCCCACCAATCCCGCCAGCGCCACTCCGAGCGAGACGGTTGTCGTCGTTTCCGGGACCTGGGTGCCTTCAAGTATGAAGGACGCCGTGCCACCAACCGCGTTGAAGTTCCCAACGCCACCGTCCCCCCTTCCCCTCCCTTGCGGTCCCACGCCTCTCCAAATACAACGTTGATCACTGCGTCCGGAATTCCGGCCGTCGGAACCCACCCCACGCGCCGGGCGGCGCGCGGGAGACCACATCGGGTGCCGTCCAGCCCGGCTTCCGCTTCGCGGGAAAGGCATCATGTCGTCACTTCCGATCGGCAGCATTGGGTGGGTGGATCTCACGGTCGCAGATTGCGCATCGGTCCGCTCGTTTTACGAGCGGGTCGTGGGCTGGACCTCCCAACCGGTCGAGATGGAGGGCTATTCCGACTACTGCATGATCCCACCCGGATCGGAGACCCCAGCCGCCGGGATCTGCCATGCCCGCGGCGTCAATGCCGACATCCCGCCCCACTGGCTCATCTACATCACTGTCGCCAGCGTCGAGGAGAGCGTCCGGACCTGCATCGAACTGGGCGGATCCATCATCCGTCCTCCAGGGGACATGTGCGACGCCAAGGTCGCCATCATCCGCGATCCCGCCGGCGCCGTATGCGCCCTCTACGAGGTCGCGAAATAGGCTCGCCCTCCAGCATCGAGGATATCGCGGCGGAATTCCCGCTGGATCTGGCTGGAGGAGAACAGCCATCACCACGCCGTCCCCAGCATCAACGGCGTGGGCCAATCCAGCCCGGGGCACCGCTCTACTTTCCCTCCCCCCTTGGAACCGAGCCCTGAAAGGGCGGTCCAAAACTCCCACATGCGGAAACCTGGACGGTCCTGGGATGGCGTGCCGGTGCCGCAACTGCGCTGCGAGCCGACTGGAGGCATTGAGCAAACACCTCCGCTGAAAGACACGGTTGCCCTGACTGGCCTGGGTAAGTACCTTGCTTCAAGAAAGGTCAACATGTCAGACCAAGACATCCAACGGCTCGAAAGTGCCTTCCCACCCATCTCTGGTTCGGCCTTCGCCGCAGCACGGCAGCAGGTGCTGGCCTCAGGCCAAAGCGTCCTCCAATCACAGGACGGAGTCCTGTACGAGGTGTTCCCTGATGGTCGGAGGGTGATCTTGAAACAGATTGAGCGACCGAGCTACTTCACCCCCGGCACTATCTTCACCCTCGGGTAAATACGGTGTCCCCCCGATTGCGCATGTTTGCCGGTCCAAACGGATCCGGCAAAAGCACGCTAAAGGCTTACCTGCCGAGCTCCCTTCTGGGTATTTACCTGAACCCGGATGAAATCGAGCAGAGTATCCGCAACCGCGGCTTTCTGGATTTTGCCGAGCATGGCGTGACCACCGACAAGCCCGAGGTGCACCGGGTGACAACGCTGATCGAAGCCACGCGTGGCTGGCAGAGGTGACAGATGGCAAAACATTGGAGTTAAAGACCGATCAGATTCCTGCGTGGTTCAAGAGGACGGTGCTCGATCAAGCAACCGCCAAGCCATGAACCCAGCTCACCAGCCAGAACGACGAGGAGGAACGAGGCCTACCCTGGGTCCGCGCCCACAAGAAAACCCAACCGCAACGCGGTTGTGGCCGGCCCACCCCAATCGGCCCACCCCAATCCATCCTGCCCGCCGATCGTGTCGTCACATCCCACAAGCCCATCCAGACGAGCCTTCGTGTCCTTCGAGGAATTCGCGGTGAGCACCCGGATCAGGTGATTGAAGTGTGAACGACACGAAGGATCTTCAGCTCGGCCTTCAAGGGAACGCCGGATCATGATATAAGACACCATGCCTGCTGGTTCCCTCTCCCATCACCAAGCCCCTGTTGGTCATGGATTCAGACACGACCACAAAATCCCAGATCAGCTCACCATTCTCCAGAGCAGCCGAGAAAACCGCCGAGTAGTGGGCTCCATAAGGATCAGAAAGTCTCCCATCGTTTTTCCAGTATCTCAGGCTTTGGACTCTCCTTAGGAGGCTCGGATCGTTCGTTAAGCAAGAGAGCAATTCTTGATCGGAAAGAACCACCTTTGGCCGGCTAAGCATACCCCAAATGCGATTGGTAGGCGGTACACTCTCGACCACACTGACGATTGAGTTCGCCATGAAGTGCACTCGCGGCAGATCGGAATTCGGACCACCAAACGAAGGCCAGAAAGCTGCGGTCAACAGAAGGCCAACGACGCCTGCGCACAAGCTGATGACCCAACCTCGAGCCACTCGAGACATAGGGGTTCTCATCCGAAGAAGGTTCTGTTTTGCCGCACAGTGACGTTGAAGATCGGACAAGCCGGCGACTCCCAGATCTGCATCCGCATCCCGTCGCGACGACTGCCACTCTCCAACTGCGGCGGCAGGCAGAGCTTCCGGTCCGGCACAATCTCGCCAGCGCTCTGGGACACATCCACATCCTGCCACGCCGCCGCGGTTCCCGCCACAGTCCATTCGGACCAGAACTGCCCCCCTGACAGCTTGCCGAAGGTCCGTTCACGCTGACGGGTACCCAAGCCGTGTTTTTGCAAATCCGCGTCGCGCAACGCGGATTTGCAAATGCCCGGAGTTTCCATGCGTTGTCGGGGCCGTTTTGCATCCGGACGTCGCATATGCGACGTCCGGATGCAAATGAGGGTGCACGGGGGGGGCGAGCGACCGGTAGCCGTACGATCTTCCACCGAGGACGGAGAACAGGGGCGCATCTTGATACGGCCCCGTTTCGGAAAGGATTCGGGGCGGCGATGTCCTCATCGCCTTGGGAACGCCGTTGCAACGGCGACGAGGACGTCGCCACCCCGTTGCATGCGGGTGCAGTGTCACGATGCGCCCGGGTACCACCAGACTCCGGATGGCTCGTTGACACTCCTCCTGCCCCTCCACAGTCTTCGGCGGATGTCGTTGTTGCACTGTGTTGTTGTCCTGCTCCTGGCGATGGCGGCCGTGCATGCCCAGTTCGACATCCCGTTCAAGTCCCGACCCCAGGGGCATGACGAGAACAAACGGCACGTCGCCCGGATCCATCAGGAGGAACTCAGTCACTTCGCCAACGACACCAATCGCCTCATCCTCCCCGGCCTGACCGCCGATCGACGGACGCGTCGGGTCGAGGTCCGCGTGGAACGCTCCGCCGTGGGCGCCAATGCCCCCTGTGAGTTCCTCGTGGTCTACGAAGCCAGCGACCATGGCTACGAGGCCCTGCTGATCGCCTTCGCCCGGCCCAGCGACATCCACGCCGCGCTCCGCTTCATCGGAACCGAACCCGGCCAATCGTATCACCCGCCCTCCCATCGGCTCTGGGCCAGGGGCGAACGCTTCCAACTCACCGTCCTCGCCACCAACACCGCCCCCATCCGCGTCGAGAACCTCCTGATGGATCGCCGCACGGGTACTGTGCTCCCACCGGACGGATTCCTCTTCACCGGCTCCCGACGGATTCCCTCACCGGACAATCCCAACCGCGCGGAGTACGCCGCCGACTTCTTTCAACCGATGGCCATCGCCTCCCTGTTCAGCACGCCGTATGCGGTCTTCGAAGTGCCGCGATCGGTGTCCAAGGAAACCGTCTACCGGAACACCACCACGAACCCCGACTTCCCGATCGCCGAAGGGACCCTGCTCACGCTCGCCATCGAACCCGTCCTCCCGCCCGGTTCGACCGGCGTCCACGATCTGGTCCTGCAGGTCGACGCAGGTCCCCGCACCGGGAAACCACCCGGATCCAAGGTCGAGGCCCTCGCCAACCTGAGCGTCCAACTCCGGGATGGATCCACGGTGCTGAACCCCGATGGATCGCTGGTCTCCGTGGTCCAATCGATCGCGGCCCTCGACCGCCAGAAGCACACCCCCTACCTCACGATCCACTGGTCGCCCGCGATCCGACTCGCGTCCGCCCAGGCCCTGGCTGAAATCCTCGCGTCGCTGGACCGCGAACAGGGAATCCGGATCGAACCTCCGGTGCCCGGCGAACCCTACTACCGCGCCTTCACCCCGGACCGGCAACTCCTCAACCGCACCGAACGCCACATCCATCCCCTCGAACTCGCCCTGAACCACAAGGACGGCCGGATCTCCGGTCGCCTGCTGCGGGTGGAATCGGTCTGGAAGGAGGGAGCCTCCCAACCCGAGCTTCAGTTCATGGAACGTCCCATCCTGGATCCGTCGGACCTCCGCCGGGAACTGATGGCCGACCGGCAACCAAGCGCCAGCCCAGCAACTCGCCCCCTTCCCAAGGTCCTGCTCGCATTCGTCCCATCGGACCTCACCATGGGCCAGTTGACCGCGTTCCTGGAACCAGTCCTGACGAACCATATCGCCATCCAACTGCTGCTCGACGAGCCCATGCCGCCCGCGCCAACGAAGGACTCCGCACCATGAAGCCCCCGACGCCCGCTGCCATCACCTGCCTTCTCCTGGGTTGTTGCCTCGTCGCCAACACGGCGCGGGCGGCTGACGCCGCCAGGTCCGTGAGACCTCCGTCGCCCATCGACCTGTCGTTCGGCCACGAGATCCAGAATGCCATTGACCGGGGTCTGGCCTCCCTCCTCGCCAGCCAGAACACCAACGGCTGGTGGTCCACCCAGGATCACGTCGCACCCACCGCACTCGTCCTGAGCGCCTTCATGGGCGAACCCACCGGCCGCTTCCGCACCAATCCCCCCGCGTCCCTCACCAAGGGGTACGGATTCATCCTCGGAGCCGTGAAGCCCGACGGCAGCATCTACCGGACCTCCCTCATCAACTACAACACCTCCCTCTCCATGCTGGCGCTGGCCGCGTCGGGCGCCCCCGCCCATGACGGGACCCTCCGCCGGGCCCGGGCCTTCGTGGTCCGATCCCAGATGGATCTCGGGGAACCGGGGAAGATGGACTCCCCTTACGACGGCGGCATCGGATACGGCGACAAGTACGCCCACTCCGACATGAACAACACGCTGACCGCGCTGGAAGCCCTGCACTACACGCGGCACCTCCAGTCGGGAGAATCCACCGGTCCGAAGCAGGACATCGACTGGAAGGCCGTCGTCCAGTTCCTCCAGAACTGCCAGAACCTTCCCAGCCACAATCGCCAGCCCTGGGCTTCCGACGACGCCCGCGATCGTGGTGGGTTTGTCTACTTCCCCGGGCACAGCATGGCCGGCGGCGAGACCAACGCGGTCACCGGTCGGGTGGCATTGCGGTCCTATGGGAGCATCAGCTACGCGGGGTTGCTCAGCTATATCTACGCGGATCTCCAACGGGAGGATCCGCGCGTGGTCGCCGTGCTCGACTGGCTCCGCTCGAACTACACCCTCGACGAGAACCCCGGCATGGAACTCCAGGGCCTGTATTACTACCTGCACCTCATGACCAAGGCCCTCAACACCGCCCGGGTCGAGACCCTGGAACTGAAGGACGGCCGGAAGATCAACTGGCGTCGCGAGGTCGCCACGCGCCTGATCAACCTCCAGCGTCCCGATGGAACCTGGGCCAACACCAACGCACGCTGGTGGGAGAAGGATCCCAATCTGGTCACGGCCTACGCCGTCCTTTCGCTCGACATCATCCACCGCGGCATCCAGTGACCATCGATCTCCTCCGTATGAAGCACCTGATTCAAGCCATCACACTGGCCGCCTTCTTCGTCCTGCCTGCGTCCCTCGTGGCCGCAAGCAAGGGACGGGAACTGGCGATCCCCGACTTCACCAAGGGCGACAAGATCCCCGACAAAGCGAAGCACGACTGGAACCTCGGAGCCACCGGCCTGCGCGGTTGGATCTTCTGCGACCATCTGGTCACTTCCGATGCGCGCCAGATTGCCATCACCCAGGTGGACAAGGGCTCTCCGGCGGATGGCCTCCTGGCCGTCGGCGACGTGATCCTGGGTGTCGGCGGCAAACCGTTCTCCTACGACCCGCGCACCGAACTGGGCAAGGCCCTGACGCAGGCGGAATCCGAGGCGGGCCAAGGACAGCTCACCCTCACCCGATGGCGTGCAGGCAACTCGGCCGAGGTCGCGTTGAAGCTTCCCGTCCTGGGAACGTACGGTTCCACCGCGCCCTTTGACTGTCAGAAGTCCAGGCGCCTCCTCGACGAAGGATGCCGGGCACTCGCCCGGAGGATGGAGGATCCGTCCTATACCCGACATCTCGATGCCATCCCGCGCTCCCTCAACGCCCTCGCGCTGCTCGCCAGCGGCGACCCCAACTATCTTCCGCTGATCCGGAGGGAAGTCACGTGGGCCTCGAAGTACGAGTCCAACGACATGGCGACCTGGTATTTCGGCTACGTCATGTTGCTGCTGTCGGAGTACCAGATGGCGACGGGCGATGAATCGTTCATGCCCGGACTGAAGCGGCTCGCGCTGGAAGCCGCCCGCGGCCAGAGCGCCGTGGGCTCGTGGGGCCACAAGTTCGCCCGACCCGACGGACGGCTCCACGGCTACGGCATGATGAACTCCCCGGGCGTGCCGTTGACCATCTCGCTGGTGCTGGCCCGCAAGGCCGGCGTCAAGGATCCGGCCATCGACCTCGCCATCGAGCGCAGCGCCCGCCTGATGCGCTTCTATATCCACAAGGGTGCCGTCCCTTACGGCGACCATCATCCCTGGATCGAGACCCATGAGGACAACGGCAAGTGCGGGATGGCCTCGGTCCTGTTCAACCTGCTCGATGAATCGAAGGGCGCGGAATTCTTCTCCCGCATGAGCGTTGCCTCCCATGGCTCGGAGCGCGATTGCGGCCACACCGGCAACTTCTTCAATCTCCTGTGGGCCATGCCTGGCATCGCCCAGTCCGGCCCGAACGCCAGCGGCGCCTGGATGGCCGAGTTCGGCAGTTGGTACTTCGATCTCGCCCGACGCTGGGATCACAGCTACCCCCACCAGGGTCCACCGGAGCCCGAACACGACAGCTATGAAGGCTGGGATGCCACCGGCACCTTCCTGCTGGCCTACGCCATGCCGCTGAAGAAGCTCCATCTCACCGGCAAGGTGGAAGGATCCGTGCCGCGACTCGACGCGGCAGCGGCCCAGTCGCTGGTCCTCGACGGCCGCGGTTGGAACAACAAGGACCGAAACAGCTTTTACGACGGGCTGAGCACCGACCAACTCATGGAACGTCTCCAGAGCTGGTCGCCCATCGTGCGCGAACGGGCCGCCATGGCCTTGGGTCGCCGCAAGGACGTTCCGATCGCACCTCTGGTTGCGATGCAGGAATCCCCCAACCTGGACGCCCGCTACGGTGCCAGCCAGGCGTTGGCCTTCCTCCGCGGACGCGGGGCCCCCGCCATCGAGGCCCTCGGGAAGTCCCTGTTGCACGAGGATCTCTGGCTCCGCATCAAGGCCGCCGACGCCTCGCGGCCATCGGCAAGCCCGCCTCCAACACGGTGCCCCAACTGCTCGAGATCATGGCGCGCGTGGACAAGTCCACGGACCCGCGCGGCATGCAACAGCGTTACCTGGCCTTCGCCCTCTTCAACCGGGACGGCATGCTCGGCCGTTCGTTGGAAGGCATCGACCGCGAGGCGCTCTACAAGGCTGTCCGGGCCGGCCTCAAGAATGAAGACGGCCGTGCGCGCGGCAGCATCGGCTCCGTCTATCGGCATCTCTCCCTCGACGAGATCCGGCCTCTCCTGCCCGCCATCTACGCCGCCATCATGGAGCCCGCTCCCAGCGGCGAGATGTTCGCCGATGAGATCCGCATCGAAGGCCTCCGCGTCCTCGCCAAGTACAACGTCGAGGAAGGCATCGCCGCGTGCGCGAAATACACCCGGGAACAGAATCCATGGGCGAGCGAGATCCGGACGCCGGACATCATGAAGATATTGATGAGCTACGGCACCCACGCGAAGGCCGTCATTCCGGAACTCAACCGGATCGCCAACTACTTCGAGAACGATGAGCCGGACTTCCCCCGAAAGCTGATGCGCCAGAAGGCCAAGACCCTGCGCGACACCATCGCCTCCATCGAAGCTGCCACAAACTCCCCGAGCCTCATCCGGCTCAACCAGGATCCACGATGAAGTTCGTTCCCGGGCGGATCTTGACACCGCCCCACCCGGAACGGGGTGGCGACGTCCCCGTCGCCGTTCTCACAACCTTGCCCTGGCGATGAGGACATCGCCGCCCCATTTCCAACGTCGGGGTAGCAACGTCCTCGTCGCACACCCCTGAGGTGACCTACCGGCCGGGGAGACAACCTCCATTGCAACGCTGTCCATCTGTGAAATCCGTGAAATCTGTGGAAACAGGCCGCGTACCCCGGTCCAAGGCTCCCCTGCTTGCTTGTCTCGGACTGCTTTCTCTCACGCTTCCGGGGCAGGCGGCGGACACGGCTCCGCTGGTCCTGGATCCCGACACCGGCATCTCGATCCGCGAAGGTTTCGACGCCGAACTGCTCTACGAGGTGCCCAAGTCCCAGGGCTCGTGGGTCGCGATGACCTTCGATCCCAAGGGCCGCCTCATCGTCTCGGACCAGGACGACAAGGGCGTCTTTCGCGTCACCCTGCCGACCAACGGTGCCCCCATCCGGGTCCAGAGCCTCCCCGGCTTTCCCTACGACCCCGTCGACTGGGGCAAGCGCAAGGTCGGCGGGGCCTATGGCTTCCTGTACGCCTTCGACAGCCTCTATATGTCGAACATGCGCGGGTTCTATCGGATTCGCGACACGGACGGGGACGACCAGTTCGATGAGTTCCAGCTCCTTCGGAAGCTGGACATGGGCTATGAGCACTCGGCCCATTCCATCATCCCGACGCCCGACGGCAAAGATCTGTTCCTGGTGAGCGGAAACTACACCCGCGTCCCCGAGGGAACGACCTCTGCACAGCCGCCGGTCTGGCAGGAGGACATTCTCACCCCGTCCATTCCCGATCCGATGGGACACGCCGTGGGCCTCACGGCACCGGGCGGCTGGATCTGCCGGATTTCTCCCGACGGCAAGGACTGGAAGATGATCGGCTCCGGGTTCCGGAACTCCGTCGACATCGCCGTGAATCGCGAGGGGGAACTGTTCACCTACGACTCCGACATGGAGTTCGACATCGGTGTCCCGTGGTACCGACCCACCCGCATCAATCACGTCACCAGCGGCTCGGAATTCGGCTGGCGGTCCGGATCGGGCGTGTGGCTGGACCACTTCGCCGACAGCCTGGGCTCCGTGCTGGACGTCGGGCCGGGTTCCCCGACCGCCATCAGCTTCGGACATCACTCGAACTTCCCCGCAGAGTTCCAGGACAAGCTCTTCATCTGCGACTGGACCTTCGGCACGATCTTCACCGTGGAAATGCAGGAAGCCGGCTCGAGCTATACCGGCACCAAGACCGAGTTCCTCCACGGCAGCCCGCTGAACATCGCCGCCATGCGCTTCGGACCGGATGGCGCGATGTATTTCGTGACGGGTGGCCGCACCACGGCTTCCCGCCTCTATCGCATCCGCCATGCCGGTCCGAAGTCAGCCGGCACCCCGCGGACATTGGTCGCCAACAGCGGTCTCCGGGACCTGCGTCACTCGCTCGAGGACTTCCACGGACCGGGCAAGGGCGGCCAAGACGCGGTGAACAAGGCCTGGCCACACCTTGCGCACCCGGACCGCCATATCCGGTACGCAGCCCGCATCGCGATCGAGAATCAGGACGTCGCCCTCTGGCGCGAACGCACCTTCTCGGAGAAGGACCCGCGCGCCGTGATCCATGCCGCCATCGCCCTGAGTCGTCACGGCGACAAGTCCCTCGCGGGCCGATTGCTCGACAAACTCCGGCAACTGCCGTTCGGCACCCTGCCCAAGGACGATCAACTGGCGCTGCTGCGCACCTACGCGCTTTGCTTCCTGCGCCTGGGGCGACCGGGGACGGATCAGGCCGCCACCCTCATCGCCCAATTGGACGCCCACTACCCGGCGACGGACGACACCGTGAACGCGGAACTCTGCCGGGTACTTTCCTTCCTGGATGCCCCCACGGTCGTTCGCAAGACCATCGATCGCATGAAGTCCACGCGCGCCGAAGCCGTGGATTACGACAAGGCCATGCTCGGGCGTCACGAGTACGGCGGGGCCATCCTCAGGATGATGGCCAATACGCCCAACACCCGAAACATCCACTTCGCGTATTTCCTGCGCCGCGTTACCACCGGGTGGACCCTCGAGGATCGCAGGTATTTCTTCGAATGGCTGAACGAGACCCTCGCGAAGGACGGCGGCAAGAGCTACGCCGGATACATCCGGGCCATCCGGAAGGACGCCATCGCCCAACTCGAAACCAAGGACGTCGAGGCATTGATCGGATTGCTGGGGGATCTTCCATCCACCGATCTTTCCAAGCTTCCCAAGCCCAAGGGCCCGGGCATCGCGTGGACCGTGAACTCGGCCATGGCGCTCTTCGTGACCGAGCTCCGCGGACGGGACTTCGAGAACGGCAGGAAGATGTTCTCCGCCGGAATGTGCATCGCCTGCCACCGATTCCGTGGCGAAGGGGGCATTTCCGGTCCCGATCTCGGCTCGGTCGGCGCCCGCTTTGCCATCCGGGACATTCTTGTGGCGATCTGCGATCCCAGCGCTTCGATTTCCGAGCAGTACATGGCCAGCAAGGTGAGGCTCAAGGACGGCAGCACCCTCCACGGCCGCCTCATCCTCAGGAACGACAAGGAAGTCGCCGTCGCCCCGAATCCCTTTGATCTCAACAAGCTCACCCGGACCGCTGCGGACAACGTGGAAGGCATCGAGTTCTCGAAGCAGTCCCCCATGCCCCCCGGAACGATCTCCGGGATGAACCGCGACGAACTCATGGACCTGATGGCCTACCTGCTGTCCGGCGGCGATCCCCAGCACAAGGCGTTCACCCGGGAGTGACCTGAAAACGGCAGTTGGATCCACAGATTTCACGAATTTCACAGATTTGAAGCCGGTTGGGAATGGCTGTCGTTTCACCCGGCGGGTGAAATGGAACCTGCGAAGCGGTGAGGCTTCTTGCCCCGGTCCATCTGTGAAATCGGTGGATAACTAACTGCCGCTTCCAGGTTGAATATAGGTTTTCCTCGCCGCAGGCGGCTCACTTTGCAGGTGTGCGGCAAGCACAACTCAAGTCCCTGCCTATCCGTGTCATCCGTGCAATCCGTGGTTCCAACTGCTTTTTTCGAGGATGAAATGAACCGGGCTCGCCCTCTGCCTGCCAACGCCAACGGCGTTGAGACTCCCAGCCCAGGGTTGGCCGAGGAACGAGGCCAACCCTGGGTTTGCAACGCCCACACAACCCAACCGCAACGCGGTTGTGGCCTCCCCATCCCAAGCTCTGACGCCGCGCCGCCGCGGCGTTACCTCGGGCATAGGTCGCGTCCCGCTCACGGCCCCCCTTCGCGGCTTTGCGGCTTCGCGGCTTTGCTTCCCCTGCCTGCCTGTCCTCGAAGGGACCAGAAATGAAAAAGCCGCCAAGCCTCGAAGCCGCAAAGGGGAGGTGGTCTGACATGGAAACTTCCGGACGACCCGCGTAATTTCGGCCGTCGGTCTCTGTGTTCGCCCCAATGACACGCCCCGGTACCATCCGCCTTCGCCTCGTCGCACTCATGATTGCAGCTTGGCTGCTGCCTTTGATCCGAGCCGTTCGCCTGCTGGAGTATGCCATTCGCGAGGACACCGGAAGCATCAATGCCGCGAACGATATCCGCTTCGCCCAATCACTCATCGTGTCATACGGGTTCAGCCTCGCGCTGGCCGTTGCCATTGCCTGGTTTCCACCGGGCAGACGGACAAGACTCTTGATTCTGCCTCCCGCCGCCTCGCTGCTTGTGGCAGCGCACGTCGTCTGGCTTGCGCCCGAAAGCGTCATTGTCTTCTTGCCGACGATGCACCCCTTTCAACCTGCCCTGCTCAGCCTTCTGATTGGAGGATCCGCAGTGCTCATTGCTTTCTTTGACCTCATCAAACACCGGGGCATCGACGCTTCCTTGGGAAAATCCGGATCCAGCGTCTCGAGCCCCGAAACCACTGCTCAGCCCGGACGCATCCCATGAAGCCAATCCGCCCCGACGCCCTGATCCTCGACGGAGGACTGGCCACCGAACTGCAAGCCCGCGGTTGCGACATCTCCGGCGCACTCTGGTCGGCCCGGGTGCTCCGCACGGCACCCGAGATCATCGAACAACTCCATTTCGATTACTACGCCGCCGGTGCGGATGTTGCGACCACCGCCAGCTACCAGGCCAGCTATGAAGGTTTCGCCGGCATCGGGCTGGATGAAGCCGAGACCACCCGACTGCTTCGGCTGTCCGTCGAGCTCGCCTGCTCGGCGCGATCACGGTACCTGCGCGACCATCCCGAAGACCGACGTGAACTGTTCGTCGCAGCTTCGGTCGGACCCTATGGCGCGATCCTGCATGATGGCTCCGAGTACCGCGGCGACTACGGCCTGTCGGCGGCACAGTTGGTCGCCTTTCATCAGCGACGCTTCGAGGTGCTGGCAAACGCGGGCGCCGACCTTCTCGCCTGCGAAACGATCCCCGTCCTCGAGGAGGCGCGGGCCTATGTCGAACTGCTCGCACGGCATCCAACGGCACAAGCGTGGCTCACCTTCACCTCACCGGACGGCGTGCACACCTCCCACGGCGAGCCGCTGGTCGATTGCGCGCGACTCCTCGACACGGTCCCGAACGTCTTCGCCGTCGGTGTGAACTGCGTGAAGCCCGAGATCGTCGGCGACGCGATCCGCGCGCTCGCGGCTGGAACGGCCAAGCCCATCGTCGTCTATCCGAACTCCGGCGAATGCTGGGAAGCCGGGCATGAACGCTGGCAGGGAACGCCACGGAAGAGTCTCGCGGCGCTCGCTCCCGAATGGATCCGCGCCGGGGCACACCACATCGGTGGTTGCTGCCGCGTCGGGCCGGGCGAGATCACACGGCTGAAAACGGTGCTCCGGCCAACGGCCACCCAAGCCACCTGAAATCGTCGCGTATCCCACCTCGTAGAAGACGAGGTCACGAGGCTTGGGATGATGGCACGGGCCTGGCTCATTGCGCCTCACCCATGGAACATTCCCTGGATTCACTTCGCGGGGGGCACCGCGGGATCCGCAATTCTTTGAAACACCCCGAACGGAGAGAAGAGCCCGAAGAGGTGGGTGATCCGATTCTGCGGGCCACGGCGAAAAGAAATCAGTTCATCGCCGTTCGTGGAGCGGAAGAGCAGTGGTTCTATTTGCGTCCAGCGGGTCGGCGAATCCGGCTTCCGCCAGTCCACCAACTGGATCTCATCCGTGCCTGAAATGGACTCAACGACGACATAGTCGCGTTCGCCATCCCCTGAAGAAAGCGTCCGGGTCAAAGCGTATTTCCCCGCGACGGTGCTGTTGTCAGCGGCGGACAAGATTCGTTCCATCCCCGCCCCAGTGCACCCTGCGGCTTGACTTGACCATACCTCATGACTCTTATGGATGCCTAGCTCCCCACCATGCACCCCATGTCTTCCCCTCATCGTACTCTCTTCTGTCCTGCCCGTCTGCTTCAGGCGTCCGGGCTTTTCGCCTGCCTGCTTCTCCCGAGTACTGCGTTCGGCCAGCGGCCGAGCAACCCGGTGGACGTCAATGCGGACGGAGTTCCCGACCTGATGGAAGCCTTCCAATACTTCGGCGGCGGGACCTCAGCCACAGTGAATGTCCACAGGGCAATCCATCCCGACAATGCCCTCCTGATCACGCCCTCCGGGGAGGCCGGATTCGAGGTGGGAGCGTCCCTCGATGGAAGCCTGAAGGCCGCCGAGTATCCCTCGGTCTCATGGCATGGCTATTACGGCATCCGATTCCGCGCGGCAGATGGCCTTCACTATGGCTGGTTCCATGCCGCACAGCCTCTCCTGCCCGGGGGCGGATTCTGGCCCAATTTCAACGGAGTCACCGTCCGGAGTCATGGCTATAACCGGATCCCGGACGCACCCTTCACCGTCGGGACTCCCACATCCTCTGTAGCGGCACCTATTGTTTTGAAGGCGTCCGTGGTTGGCGGACAGTTGCGTCTCAGTTGGAACGGAACTGCGGCTCCTCAGGGAATCCGGGTGGAAAGCCGGAAGCTGAGCCCCGATGCCACCTGGACGTTGGTCCAGACGGTCTCCTCGGGCAACCAACTCGACGTCGAACTGAGCGGGGAGGGACGGATGTACCGAGCGATCCAGAATTGATCCCACCACAGACGATGCGCGCCGCGACGAAGCCGTGCGCCGTGCATCGTCGGTCATCAACGGAGTGCCAGCGCCGCCGCGGACCTGGTGTTCCGCCAATATGCCTTCCGTCCGTCATCGCGGTGACGGTGTCCTCGTCGCCGTTCCGAAGCCTTCCTCAGGGCGATGAGGACATCGCCGCCCCGAAACATTTCCAAAAGAGTGCAGTGTCAAGAACCGGCCCGACCCCTGACCCACCCCGACTTCCGTCTTCCACTCTCCGGCATCGGCTTCATGCTCTGGTCTTCCATGAGACACCTCGTCCCACTGGTTTCTGTCCTCCTGATCCGCACCTCAACGCAGGTGTACTGCCTGGGCGTAAAGGATCGAAAGTAGATGAAGTCGACGTGCCTCCCTTCCCCACGTCTTCAACCCAAGGCGGCCGGCATGGCCTTGGGTCTGCTGCTCCTCTGCATTCAAACCGCGCGTGCGGCCACGCCCGCGCAACTCGAATTCTTCGAGGGCCGGATCCGACCGACACTCGTCAACCAATGCTACGAGTGTCATGGCGCGCAGAAGCAGAAGGGCGGACTCCGCCTGGATTCGCGGGACGCCCTTCTCGTCGGTGGCGACTCCGGCCCGGCGCTCGTGCCCGGTGATGCGCAGCGAAGCCTGTTGATCCGAAGCATCCGTCACGAGACGCCGGATTCCAGCATGCCGAAGGACCGGCCCCAACTCCCCGAGGCCGTCATCAAGGATTTCGTGCTGTGGGTGGATCAGGGGGCCGTCGACCCTCGCGACCAGCCGCCCAGCGCATCGGGCGAAACGCCGCCGGACAAGACGAGCTGGCCCGCGACACGCGAAGCCCGCAAGGACTGGTGGAGCTTCAAGCCGGTCCAGAACCCCACGGTGCCACCGGTGAGCCACACCGACTGGTCGGATCATCCGATCGATCGCTTCCTCCTCGCGAAGATGGAGGCGCGTGGGCTGAAGCCTGCCCCGCCGGCCGACAGGGAGACGTTGCT
>Ga0172372_10002281_pt1 | contig 29310 bp, 26 predicted proteins | sample LakKiv5m_2_FD_114544 | JGI IMG/M metagenome (GOLD analysis project Ga0172372, IMG submission 114544) | Freshwater microbial communities from Kabuno Bay, South-Kivu, Congo - kab_092012_9.5m | ecosystem: Environmental > Aquatic > Freshwater > Lake | place: Democratic Republic of the Congo...
ACTCCGCGGCGATGGCGCAGGCCTGTTCGTGATGACACGGAACCCAGCGGAGCCGGCGCTCGCGACCGATCGCGTCGTTCAGGTGCATGGCCCCGCCGCCGGTGACCAGGAACACGTCGATGATCCCGTGGTCGGCCAGCGCGGAGGCGATGTAGTCGGCCACACGCATCAGGGGAGGGCCTCCACGCGGGACGGGCGGGCGGCGGGCACCTGGGCGGGGGCGCTGCCGACCCTGCCGCGCTCCACCACGTGCGGGAGCCCTCGGACCTGGGTGAGCACTGCCCCGACGTACTCACCGAGGATGCCCAGGGTGAGCAGCTGGATGGACCCCAGGAAGAACATGCCGATGAGCAGCGGCGCGAAGCCGAGCTCGAAGTCGTCCCACCACAACAGCTTGGCCACCAGGTACCCCAGGGCGATGCCGAACGAGGCGGCCCCGGCCACGAACCCGCCGATGGTGGACACCCGCAGCGGGACCTTGGTGTGGGTGGTCATGCCGAGCATGGCCATGTCCCACAGGGTGTGGAAGTTGTTCTTGGTGATCCCGCGCTTCCGAAGGGGCTGCTCGTAGGGGATCCGGACCACCGGGAGGCCGATCTCCGACACCAGCCCGCGCACGTAGGGGTAGGGATCGCCCAGGCCGCGCATGATCTCGACCACCTGCCGATCGTAGAGCCCAAAGCCGGTGAAGTGCTCGATCAGGTCCACGTCCGCCATGCCGCGGACGAGCTTGTAGTAGGCGGACCGCAGGAGCCAGAAGGGGAGCGACTCCTCGCTCTTCACCTTCACGCCGATCACCACCTTCCCCCCCTGCTCCCAGCCCTCCAGGAACCCGCCGATGAGCTCGGGCGGGTCCTGCAGGTCACTGGCCATGCAGATCACTGCCTCCCCCCGCGCCTGGAGGATGCCGTGGAACGGGGAGCGGATGTGGCCGAAGTTCCGCGCGTTGTAGATGCCCCACACCCGCGGGTCCTTCTCGGCGAGCGCCGCGATCTTCTCGCGGGTGCGGTCCGAGGACGCGTTGTCGATGAACACGTGCTCGTAGTCGTAGCGGGGCAGCGCCGCGAACACGGCGGCGATCCGTGCGTGCAGCTCCTCGACGTTCTCCTCTTCGTTGAAGCAGGGGGTGACGACGGAGACGAAGCGCATGGGGCCGGCGAGTATAGCCCAGTGCGCCCGGGGCTACGGGGCGGGCGGATCCGCGGGGGCCTCGGGCGGCACCAGGTCGGAGTGCACCCCGACCAACAAGGAGCCGATGCGAGCCACGCGGTAGCCGCTGTCCAGCGACTCGATGAGCGCGGGCGGGAGGTAGGTCCGGTCGGCCTTGAAGAAGATCACCAGGCGGTAGTGCCGCGCCAGCCAGGTTGCGATCACGGCCGGCTCGTCGGCGAGGGCGTAGGACACGCCCGCGTGCCACCACACCGGCTCGCCGACCGGGCTGGGGAGCCCGTAGGCGGCGTAGGCCCACTGCATGCGGGGGCCGAAGAAGACCCCCTCCGTCCCGAACCGATCGAGGACCTCGCGCACCCGCTCGTCCACATCGTGGAGGGTGGCACCAGCCTCCACCCCCTCCAGGAAACCGCCGAACCCGGTGGCCACCACGGTCGGCTCGTAGAACGCGCCCGGCCCGATCAGCCGCACCCGGGCACGGGAGCCGCCGACCGAGAGGCTCATGAAGACGAGCCCGCTGGCGGTGGCCAGGAGTCCCCTCCGGAACCACCTCGAACCGCGGTCCGACGCGCCGGTATGTAGGCGGCGAACGCGAGCAGCGGTGCGTCCACGAGCCGGTGCTCGCCGTTGATCAGGATCCCCGCGAAACCGCCGACGAACGCGGCGGCCGCGACACCTCGCACGCTCGGGGCGGCGCCCCCTGAGCCCAGGGCCGCCCACGCCGCCGCCGCACCGAACCCGAGCGGAAGGACGAGGGCGAGCGCGACGTCGTACCAACGGGGCGCGATGAGCCATGGCAGGCTCGTCGCGTGCCCCGCGACCCCGACGTAGCCGCGGAGCACGGTGAGCGGATCCCAGCCCACCGCCACCAGCAGGAAGAGGACCGTCGAGGTGGCGACCACCGTGGCCGTCGCCGTCGTGCGCCGCGACGGCTCGTACGCGAGGAGCGTGGCGAGAATCCCGATGAGCAGCGGCGCGCTCACGTTCGGTTTGCCTCCGAGAGCAAGGCACATCCCGATGGCAAATAATCCTCCGCTCACCATGGCGACGAAGGAGAACACGTTGGCTTCAGTGGCGGTCCACCCCGACAACCCGAGCGCCAGCCGGGTCAGCGCTGTCGTGACCACCCCACCGACCACAGCGGCCCCCACAACCGCGCTCCACCGTACGCCCCCGACATCGAACATCCACCGCGTTCCGGCCAGGAATCCCACCGGGACCGTACTCGGAAAGTCACGGTAGGGTTCCTGCCCGAGGTGCTGCCTCCAGGCGAAGTCCACGACGAGGCTGTGATCGAAGCCTCCGATATGCCGGTGGCCGAAGTACCAGGTGAGGAGCGACGACCCCACCAGCCCGCCCCACCAGGCCAAACGGCTGCCCAGGAGCGTCTCGGGAGCGACGAGCAGCACCGCCGCGCCGGCGGTGAAGGCAACCAGCAGCGCCCACGGCTCGGTCGCGTCGGTGGTCTCCGAAGGGCGCCACCAGGCGAGCGCCATCGCCGCGAGCCAGGTGCAGAACAGCGCCGCGACGAGCCACGGGAGAGCGCGGCGCGTCACGGGCGTTCGTCCGGGATGCGGTCGGGCGGCGTGTCGTGGCCGTCCTTCCGCTCGAGGAACCGAATGGGGTACCCCGACACCCGCGTCACGGTGACGGGGACCTCGTACGTGCCGTCGGCCACCAAACCATCGATCACCGCCTGGATCTCCCGCTGGCCGCTCCGGCCCCCGCCCCGAAAGAGCCGCTCGTGTTCCTGCCAGGCCTCTTCCGGGAAGGTCATGGCGATGATGAGCTTGGGGCGCGCCTCCAGCAGCCATCTTGCGGCGCGGCGGGCGCAGGCGTCGTCGCACACATCGAAGTAGGCGATCGGGGACGGGCAATGGTTCCGTCGGCCGGCGAGGACGTTGAACACCGAGATGTGGGGGAAGAACCAGACCTCGTCCGCCGGAGTGGTGCGCTCGCGGATGAAGGCGGTGGCGCCCTCGTACACCGCGCGGGTCTCCGCCGAGAGCTTGAGACCGCGCAACTCCGGGAGGCTCGACACCTCGCTCGCCATCCACACCGGCGGCTCGACCCAGCCCCACCAGTAGTACTGACGGCGGTACCGCTCGTCGGACATGCGCTCGATGAGCAGGAACGAGGCCGCGAGAACGGCGATCTCAGCCGCGCGACGAATCCTCGGGGACGACAGACCGGCCAGGCCGCGCGCCAGTCCCCAGGGAGCGGCGAGCACGAGGGCGGGCGGCTGCAGCAATCCGGACATGCCGTGCCCCACCATCCACAGAAGCGAGAAGCTGGAGACCAGGAGATCGACGACCGCACCGTCCTCGCGCCGGAGGGTCCGCCGGAGATCCAGGATGAAGATGGCCACAGCGGAAAGGAAGCCGACGAGGAGGACTCCGGGCCAACCGGTCCACAGCGTCAGGGGAGTGGCCAGCATCCCCCCGGGTACGAGGTACGGGTACAGGAACGCGGCGACGGAGACGACCGCCACCACGAACATCCCGAGGGCCGGCACAGAGCCGCCGCCGCGGTCGCCGCGGCCGAGCGTCCACGCGACGACCAGCAGCGCGACGACGATCGCGGTGCTCACCGGTACCGCCGCGGCGTCGGCGACGGCACGGAGGAAGAACGCGGACAGGATCGTCGACCAGGAGCCCTTGCTCCCGGCACCGCCGAACACTTGTTGGCCGAATGCCACCAGAGCGTCGTTCGCCGCGAGCCACCCGAGGAACCCCGCGGTGGGAACGGCCGCACCCCCGAGGAACGGGACCAGCCAGCGCAGCCGGTACCCGGCGAACAACCCGAGCGCTGAACACCCCGCGACAATCGCCAGCCCGTTCGACTGCTTCGCGAAAAACGTGAGCGCGGCCAGCGCTCCGCCCGCGGCCACCCAACCCCGGTGGGGCGCGCCGTCCTCGACCGAGCGCACGAGCGCCCAGAGCACGAGCAGCCCCAGCACCAGCGTGGTCTGGTAGTAGGAATGGACGAGGTCGACCGCCAAGGTCCCGAGCAGGAAGCCCGAGAGAACACCGAGCATCAGCGCGACACCCGGGACGACCCGGCGTCCGAGCAGGAGGGTCAAGAGGAAGACCACCATCCCCCGCTCCGCGAGGCCGTACCATCGGACCGATGTGAACGGGTCCCCGCCGAGGTGCATCACCGCGCGCGTCAGCAGCAGGAACACCGGAGGACGTGGTGGTAGAAGTCGCGGTAGGGGAAGTCCCCCTGGTCCATCAGCGTGGCTTCGTACTGAAACCACCCTTCGGTCGCCGCCACGTAGCGGAAGGCGTTCACCGACGCGCCGGCCATCACGATCAGGGCGGCGAGGGCGGCGCTTGCCGTGGGCGCGGGGCGAAACATCGGGCCGGCGAGTCTACCCCAGGCCGCCCCCCGGTTCGGGCACGTCTTGGGATACTCCCCCCGCCCCGCATGACCGCGCCCGCCGCCCGCCCCCTCCGCTTCCTCCTGGTCGGCGCGTGGAACACGGCCTTCGGCTACCTCGCCTTCCTCGGCTGCCTCGCGGCGACCCGCGCGCTCGGGGTCTCCTACCTCTACGCCACGCTCCCCGCGCAGATCCTGGCCATCCTCAACGCCTACCTCTGCCACCGCTACATCACCTTCCCCGACGGCGAGGGGGGCCTGTGGGCCTTCCTCCGCTTCAACGCCGTCTACTGGGTGCTCTTCGTGATCAACGTGGCGCTCCTGGCTGCGCTGGTGGACGGCCTGGGCTGGCTCCCGGAGCTCGCCCAGGCGCTCCTCACCGTGCTGACCGTGGTGGTCAGCTACGGCGCGCACCGCCGCTTCAGCTTCCGCGTCGGCGGGCGGGCGCGGTAGACTCCGCGCCTTCGAGGTTCCGGTGAAGGCGATCATCCTCTGCGGCGGCATGGGCACGCGGCTGCGCGAGCACTCCGAGACCCGCCCCAAGCCGATGGTGGAGGTGGGCGGACGGCCGATCCTCTGGCACATCATGAAAATGTACGCCGGCCACGGCATCACCGACTTCGTGCTGGCGCTCGGCTACAAGGGGGACGTCATCCGCGACTGGGTGCTCCAGTACGAGTCGCGCGCCCGCGACGTCACCGTCACCCTCGGGCCAGGGGGCGGGATCGAGTACCACACCGGTCACGGCGAGGCGGGCTGGCGCGTCACCCTCGCGGAGACGGGAGAGCGGACGCAGACCGGCGGCCGCGCCTGCCGCGCCTCCCGGTACGTCCCTGCGGGCGAGACCTTCGCGCTCACCTACGGCGACGGCGTGTCCGACGTGGACCTCGGCGCGGCCCTACGGTTCCACCGGGCGCACGGCGGGCTCGCGACCATCACCGGGGTCCGCCCCCCGGGGCGCTTCGGCGAGCTGCGCGCCACGAACGGGAAGGTCACCGCCTTCGCCGAGAAGCCGCAGGTGACCGAGGGGCTCATCAACGGCGGCTTCATGTTCTTCGAGCCAGGGTTCCGCCGCTACCTGCGCGACGAGGACTCCTTCATGCTGGAGTCCGACGGCCTGGAGGCCGCGGTCGCCGACGGGCAGGTGCACGTCTACGAGCACGGAGGCTACTGGCAGTGCATGGACACCCCCCGCGACTGGGAGACCCTCGAGCGCCAGTGGGCGTCGGGGCACGCGCCCTGGAAGTCCTGGTGAGCCCGGCGCTGCTCGCGCTGCTGGTCGGTTGCGGCGGGGCAAGCCCCGGCGGCGCGGTGGTCGCGGCCGGCTCGGGCGGGGACACCTCGGCAGGCACCGACACGCCCGACCCCACCGACACCGGCACGACCGGATCGACCGAGCCCGCCGAGGCCGTCGAGCCCTGCGAGGCGCTGGGAGCGCGGCGGGGGCGCTGTGCGGTGGCCGACCGGGGGAACTTCGCGGCGGGGAGCGCGGACGCGGTCCTGGGCGGGGACACCCTCACCCTGGACCTCGCCGCCGCGCATGCCGGGACCGACTCCGACGGGACCATGAACGGTGGCAGCTTCGAGTGGGGGACCTGGACCTCGGCCGAGCTGGCCCCGGGGGTGGCCTTCGACGGCCTGGTGCCCTCCTGGAACGTGGTCACCCCGGCGGGCACCTGGGTGAAGCTCGAAGCCCAGGCGCGGGTGGGCGGGGAGTGGAGCGGCTGGTTCGACTTCGGGGTGTGGGCCTCCGGCCGCACCGACGTGGACCGCGCTTCCGCCGCCAGCTCGTCCAACCGCTTCGGCGAGGTCTGGACCGACACCCTGTTCCTGGACCAGCCGGCCGACGCGGCGCGGCTGCGCCTCACGCTCTACTCGACGGGCAGCGCCTCACCGACCGTTTCGCGGGTCGCGTTCGCGGTGGCCGACACCGGCGCGGACGCTCGGCGGGCGCCGGGCGGGGAGGCCTGGGGGATCGCCCTGGACGTGCCCGACCGCTCGCAGATGGTGTTCGAGGACGGCGGCGAGGTGTGGTGCAGCCCCACCTCCACCTCGATGGTGATGGCCTACCACGCCCAGGAGGCCGGCCGCGAGGAGTGGGATCGGCCCGTTCCGGAGGTGGTGGACGGCGTGTGGGACGACGCGTACGACGGCGGCGGAAACTGGCCCTTCAACGTGGCCTACGCCGCGTCGCTGGGGCTCGCCGGCGAGGTCGGCTGGTTCGACTCCCTCGCCGCGCTGGAGCCCTGGATCGCCGCCGGGGTCCCCGTGGTCCTCTCCGCCGCGTGGGACGCCGGCGACATCGACGGCGCCGCGATCTCCTCCACCAACGGCCACCTCCTCGTCCTGCGCGGCTTCGACGCCGACGGGGACGCCCTGGTGAACGACCCCGCCGGACGTGACGACACGCACGTGTCCCTCACCTACCGGCGCGATCAGCTCGAGGACGCCTGGCTGGGAGGCTCGGGAGGGGTGGTGTACCTGATCTGGAACGGGCCTCGACCTCAGACCGCGAAGTAGAGCGCCTTCTCGCGGACGGCCGGGTCGCGTCGCGGGCAGGTCGGGCAGGGGTCGGTCACGAGCTCGTAGGCGTGCCGCACCGCGAGCAGGGTGCTGGTCTGCCGGACGGCCTGCTCGAGGAACACCTGCTTGGGCCTGAGCTTGGCCGCCAGTCCGCAACGCTCCATCACCGCGTAGAGCTCCCGCCGCACCCCGCAGAGCACCACCTCCACCCCGCGCGCCCGCATGCGGTCCATGAAGCCCTCGAGGAGCGCGATGCCGACGGCGTCAGGGTTCCGGGCGCGCTTCACCCGCAGCACCACCACCTTCGTCTCGGGCAGCACCCGGGCCTCGATCTCGTCCAGGTGCTCGTCCAGGCTCACCGAGGCGCCGAAGAACATCTCGCCTTCCAGGCCGAAGATGAGGATGCGACCACACACCTGGTCCTCCTCGATGCGCTCGTGGATGCCGCCTTCGCTGGTCACCACGAACTCGCTCATCAGCATCCGGCCGGCCCGGGGCACGGTGAGCATGAACGACAGGAAGGTGCCGATGAGGACGCAGAACTCGATGGAGATCGCGAAGGCGGAGACCGCGGTGGCGACCACGATGATGGCGTCGAAGCGCGAGGCCCGCATGTGGTAGCGGAGGTCGTGGAGGTTCACCATCCTCCCGGCGGTCAGGATGAGGATCCCGGCCAGGGCCGAACGGGGGATGAACTGCGCCCAGGGGGCGAACACCAGCATGATGACGGCGACCGCCACCGCGGAGACCACGCCGGACCACTGGGTCTGCGCCCCGGCCTGCTGGTTGATGGCCGAGCGGGTGAGCGAGCCCGAGCCGGGCATGCACTGGAAGAAGGAGCCGCCGAAGTTGGCGAAGCCCTCGGACAGGCACTGCTGGTTCAGGTCGAGCTTCTGGCGGGTGGTGGCCGCGATCGACTTCGCCATGGCGACGGCCTCGAGCAGGCCGAGCACCCCGATCGCCAGCGCGCTCGGCGCCAGGTCCCGCGCCAGGGCGTAGTCGAAGTGGGGCATCTGGAACGAGGGCAGCGCGGTGGGGATGGCCCCGACGATCTTCACGCCGTCCTCGTGCAGGCCGGTGAGCTGGGTGAAGACCGCCATCACCCCGACGGTGAACAGGAGCTCGGGGAAGAGGTTCCAGCCCAGACGCCGCTTGCCCCAACGCAGCAGCAGCACGAGGCCGATGCTCGCGAGCCCGATGCCGAAGGTGGGGAGGTGGACGTCGCCTCCCTCGGTCATCGACCGCCAGAACCGCACCAGGAAGTGGTCGTGGACGTCTCCCACGGCTTTGAGGCCGAGGAGGTTCTTCATCTGGTCGATGACCAGGAGCAGGCTCGCGCCCGCGGTGAAGCCCACGATGACCGAGTGCGAGATGTACCGGGTCAGGTCGCCCAGCCCGAGGAAGCTGATGCCGAGCTGCACCGAGCCGATCAGGAAGGCCATCAGGAACACGGCCTGCACGCGCGCGTCCGGGTCCTCGATCATCCCCACCGCCGAGAGGAGCGCGATGGAGATGGCGTTGGTGGGCCCGTTGATGAGCTGCTTCGAGGAGTCCAGCACCGCGCCGATCGCGGTCATCACGATCGCGGTGTACAGGCCGTACTCGACGGGGAGGCCGGCGATCATCGCGTAGGCCATCGCCTGGGGGACGGCGACCGCCGCCACCGAGAAGCCCGCGAGCACGTCGGCCTTCGCGGTCCGCGCCGTGTAGGTGCGCAGCGCCGCGAGCGCCGGGATGCGGCGGTGCAGCCACGAGAGGGTGGGGGAGGCGGTGGACACGCGGGCTCCGGCTCGACGCGCATCGGCAAGCCGCGTGCCAGCTGAAATCCAGGTTGTCCCGCGGCGCCCGTCGCGGAAATTCCGAATCGCCGTGGCGGGACTTCCCGGTTTTTCCGTGGCGAGCCCGTCGGGCGGGCCGCGTCCTCAGGTCCCCGTGTCCTCGACAGCGACCCCCACCGTGGTCTCCCAGGTCAGCTCCAGGCGGTCTCCGGTCCGCTCGGCGGCGTACCAGTCCACCCACACGCCGCTGTTCTCCCAGTCGTAGGCCACGGTCTCCTCGGTCGGGTTCCAGCCCAGGCGCCACGTGGCTCCGTCCTCGGGCCGGTCGGGGTCGGCGCAGTCTTCCCAGACCCCGGCCGAGAGGTAGTGGAGCACCTCGAAGGTGGCGGTGCAGCCGGAGCAGGACTCCTCGGACTCCTGCCCGGTGAGCGCGTAGGTCAGCTCGCAGGCGGGCTCGAGCTCGTCGCCGTCCAGCACCTCGGTGAGGACGAGCTCCCCGGTCATGGTGGTGTACGGCCCGCTCGCGGGGCTCATCTGCCAGGTGGCCGCCCAGCTCACCTCGAGCAGGTGCTCGGGGTTCCCGTCGAAGCCCGAGTCGGTGAAGGAGGTGTCGATCACGAAGGTGTCGAACGCGGTGTCGCGCGGGATGGCGGTGTCCACCGGGGGCAGCTCCGGCTCCCCCGAGTCGGCCTCGCTCGCGGCGCAGCCTCCGCCGAGCAGCAGGACGAGGACACCTGCGAGCATGCACACCTCCGCAACCAGTATACTTCGCCCCGATGTTGCTCCCCCTCCTGACCCTCCTCGGCTGCGACCCGAAGGAGGAAGCGCCTCCCTCTCTCTCCCTCTCCACCGAGGCCCTGGAGTTCGGCGAGGTCCCGGTGAACGCCCCGGCGGTCCAGACCTTCGAGCTCACCAACGACGGCGGAGGCGAGGTCGAGATCCTCTCCATCTCCCTCATCGAGGGCTCGGCGGCGGCGTGGTCGGTGGACCGGGACCCGGCGAACGTGCTGGGCGGCGGGGACGTGCTCACCGTGTCGGTCACCTTCTCGCCGTCCGCGCTCGACGCCTACGAAGGTCGCATCCAGGTCCGCTCGGACGACACCGAGAACCCGAACCTCTACGTCACCCTGGCCGGGACGGGCGCGGCCTCCACCGCCGACAACGACGGCGACGGCTTCTCCGTCTCCGAAGGCGACTGCAACGACAACGACGCCAACGCCTACCCGGGGGCGCCCGAGCTCTGCAACGGGCGCGACGACGACTGCGACGGCAACGTCCCCGTGGACGAGGCCGACGCGGACCGCGACGGCTTCGGCCTGTGCGAGGACGACTGCGACGACGGCGACGCCGCGGTGTACCCGGGCGCGCCCGAGATCTGCGACGACAAGGACTCGAACTGCGACGGCATCAACGCGGACCGGAGCGATCGCGACGGCGACGGGTACACGGTGTGCGACGAGGACTGCGACGACGAGGAGCCGGCCGCCTGGCCCGGGAACCCCGAGGTCTGCGACGAGGTGGACAACGACTGCGACGGCGACGTGGACTTCATCGACGTGGACCGCGACGGTCACTCGGTCTGCGGCGCGGCCGGCGACTGCGACGACAACGACCCCACCGCCTACCCGGTGGTGGTGGACGACGACGCCGCGGGGGTGGGCACCGGAACGGAGGAGGACCCCTTCCGGGACCTCCCGACCGCGCTCGCCAACCTGGACCGCGTCTGCCGGACCGTCCAGCTCGCCCCCGGCGAGTACGAGGTGAGCGAGACCTGGAGCAGCGGCCGGCTCACCATCGGCGGCGGCGGCCTCGACCCCTCCGAGGTGGTGGTCACCGCCCCCGCGGGCGCGCGGCACTTCGACGTGTCCAGCGGCGCCGAGCTGACCCTCGCCAACCTCACCCTCACCGGCGGGACGCCCGACTCGGGCGACGGCGGCTCGGTCCGGGTGGCCAACGCCACGCTCACGCTGGAGGAGGTGGTGTTCGAGGGCAACGCGACCGCCGGCGACGGCGGGGCGGTCGCCGGATCGTCCAGCACGCTGAGCTTGTCGGCGTGCACCTTCGACACCAACGTCGCCAGCGACGACGGTGGCGCGCTCTCGGTCGTGTCCGGGGCGGTGAGCGACGTCGGCTCGGTCTTCGTGGGCAACTCCGCCGTGCGCGGCGGGGCCCTGCAACTGGACTCCTCGGACGTAGACCTGGTGGAGAGCCAGGTGCGCGGCAACACCGCCACCGACGAGGGCGGCGGGCTCGAGCTCATCGGCGGGCCCACGGTGGTGATCGAGCGCGCCACCTTCCTGGAGAACACGGCCGGCGGCGCCGGCGGCGGCATCTCCGCGGTGAACGTCGTGGCGAACGGGTACCTGCGCAACAACCTGGTGCGCGACAACAGCTCGGCGACCAACGGGGGAGGGGTGGCCTTCAGCGGCTCGGCCGCGTCGATCGTCTTCGCCAACAACAACGTCCTGTCCAACTCCGCCCCAGGCGAGGGCGCCGGGGTGGCGGTGGACGTGGCGGGGGCGGACGGGTTCTACGCCTGGTCGAACATCATCGCCTGGTCCGAAGGCGCCTCGGGCGCCTACGTGCGCGCGGGGGCCGGCGGCTCCTTCGCCTACAACCTGGCCTACGCGACCTCCTCGGGCACGGACTGGGCCCTGGACGCCGCCGACGCGGGCGAGAACGAGGTGGGAGACCCGCTGTTCCGGAGCTACACCAACAACGGCCCGCCCGAGGCGGACAACCTCCAGCTCAGCAGCTCGTCCCCCGCCCGCAACAGCGGCCCGACCGACGGTGAAGGGCCCGCGGGCTACACGAGCTGGGCGGACCCCGACGGGACCCGCAACGACCGCGGCGGTTACGGAGGCCCCGGAGCGCCATGATCCTCCTTCTTCCCGTCGCATTCGCCCTCGACATCACCCTCAACCCGGGCGACGACATCATCACCGCCACCTCGGCGCTCGGCCCCGGGGACGTGGTGACCTTCAACCCGGGTACCTACAGCATCGCCGGGCCGGTCACCTGGACGGGGCTGGGCACCGAGGCGGCGCCCATCACCATCAAGGGTGACGGCGACGTGGTGATCGAGGCCACCAGCGGGTGGGCCGCCGCCTACGTGACCGAGGTCGCGTGGATGACCATCCGCGGCATCCACTTCCGCGGCGCCGACACGTCGGTGGACGATCACGACGCCCTGGTGATCAGCGGGGCGGACCACCTCACCGTGGAGGACTGCGAGTTCGGTCCGGCGCTGGACGACGGCGTGTCCATCGGAGGGGCGGTCAACGCGCTCAGCTTCCGGAACAACCACGTCCACGATCTGGCCGACGGGAACGGGGTGGTGGTGGGCTGCTGGGACGCGAGCTGCTGGGCGCAGGACTCCACCTTCGAGGGGAACTGGATCCACGACGTCGGCGGCGACTACCACTACGGCGTCTACTTCTCGCCCGGCTCCCAGGGCAACACCGTCCGGGACAACGTGATCTACCAGGTCACCTACGGCGGCGTCCTGGTCGGCTCGACCGAGTACGGGGACCCGAACGTGGTCGAGGGGAACGCCATCTGGAACGTGGCCAGCTACGGGATCGGCGCCTACGGCCCCTCGCTGGTGCGCAACAACGTGGTGTTCAACATCACGGGGAAGGGCATCATCTCCGGCCAGAACGACCGGGGCACGACCGAGAACGTGGTCATCAGCCACAACACCGTCGTGGACACCACCGACTACGGCATCCAGGTCGAGGGCTGGGCCGGGCTGGCCGGGATGGTCCTCGCCAACAACGTCGTCGCCAACCCCACCGGGCTCGGGCTGAACGCCGCGTCGGGCGCCGTGGACGACACGGCCTACATCTCCCACAACGTGGTGAGCGGCCTGGTGAGCGGCCTCCTCCAGTACGCCGGGACCGCGGACCCCTACTTCCCCGGGGGCGGACAGACGGACTTCGAGGACCCCGCCTCGTGGAGCTTCTACCCCTCGGGCGACTCCACGCTGCGGGACCTGGGCGATCCCGCCTCGGCCGCCTGGGTGCCCACGGTGGACTTCAACGGGGCCTCCCGGGACGGGGACTCCCCCGACGTGGGCGCGTACGAGTACGACGGCGAGGGCAACCCGGGCTGGCTCATCGCCGAGGGCTTCAAGGACGTGGACGCGCTCTCCGACCGCCCCGACGACACGGTGGGTGGCGGCTGCTGCGGGGGCAAGTCCACCGAGGGTGCCGAGGCCCTGCTCCTCTTCCCGCTGTTCGCGCTCGGGTTCCGCCGCAGGCGGTGAGCGCGTAGAGACCCCCGGATGCACTCCTCCTACGTCGCCCTCGGCTGGCCGGCGGTGTCGGCCTTTCTCGCCGCGCGCACGCGCACGCCCATGGGGGCGCGGGCCGCCGCGTCGGTGCCGCTCCTGCGCTCGCTCCCCGCGGTGCGCGGGACCTACGCCCTGGTCGCCGAGCTCCAGTCCCTCCAGGCCGGAGACGAGGTGGTCCCGGTCGCCGACGTGCTCGACGTCGGCGCCGAGATCGGGGCGGCGGGCCGGTCGGCGGTGCTCGCCCGGGACGAGCTGCGCCGGGTGGGCACCACGCTCTCGGCCCTGGTGCTGCTGCGGCGGTGGATGGACGCCCGCTCCACCCGGCTGCCCGGGCTCGCGGGGGTCGCGCTGCCGGTGCAGCCCGACGCGCTCCTCGCCGAGACGCTGCAGCTCGCCTTCGACCCCACCGGGCAGCTGGACGGGGCCGCCTACCCGGAGCTGGCCCGGTTGCGAGAGCGGATCGTGTCGTTGCGGTCCCGGATCCGCGCGACGCTGGACGAGCTGCTCCGCGACGAGGAGGTCCAGGCGCGACTCCAGGACCGCTTCGTCACCGAGCGGAACGGGCGCTGGGTCCTCCCGGTCAAGGCCAACGCGCGGCGCGGGTTCGGCATCAGCCACGGCAGCTCGCAGTCGGGGGAGACCGTGTACGTGGAGCCCCACGCGGTGGTGGAGATCCACAACGACCTGCGCGAGGCCGAGTCGGACCTGGAGCGCGAGGAGCACGCGATCCTCGCGTCGCTCTCCCGCCAGGTGGGTGAGGACGCCCCGGGGCTCCTGGCCGCGCTCGACGCGGTGGCCGAGCTGGACCTGCTCGGCGCCCGGGAGCGGCTCGGCTGGGACCTGGAGGGGCACATCCCCACCGTCGGGGACGACGGGGTGTTCGTGGCCCGCGCGGCGCGCCATCCGCTCCTGGCGCTGGCGGGCTCGGTGGTGCCCAACGACCTCTCCCTCACCTCCGCCCACCCGGCCCTGGTGCTGACCGGCCCCAACGCGGGCGGGAAGACGGTCGCGCTCAAGACGCTCGGGCTCTTCGCGCTGCTCGTGCGCGCGGGGATCCCGGTGCCGGCGCGGTCCCCCACCCGAGTGGACCTCTTCGATCCGGTGGTGGCGGAGATCGGCGACGCCCAGTCGGTGGAGGAGGGGCTCTCCACCTTCTCGGCGCACCTCCGCGCCATGAAGCAGGCCCTCGACGTGGCCCGCCCCGGGGCCCTCGTGCTCGTGGACGAGATCGCGGTGGGCACCGACCCGTCGCAGGGGGCCGCCCTGGCCCGCGCCGTGGTGGAGGCGCTCCTGGACCGGGGGGCCCGGGTGGCCATCACCACCCACTACCCGGAGCTCAAGGTCGTGGGCGACCCGCGCTTCGCCGTGGCCGCCGCGCAGTTCGACGAGGGGCGGCCCACGTTCCGGCTGGTGGCCGGGGCCCCGGGGGCGTCCATGCCGCTCGCCGTCGCCCGCCGCATGGGGGTTCCGGAGGCGGTGCTGGAGCGCGCCTCGGCGCTCCTGGAGTCCGGGGCGCGCGAGCTGGCGGCCCGGCTCGAGGCCCTGGACCAGGAGGTGGGTCAGGCCCGCGTCGAGCGCGAGGGGTGGGAGAGGCGGAACGCCGACCTCGCGCTGCGCACCCGGGACCTGGAAGCCCGCGAGCGCCGCGTGCGGGAGCGGGCGGACAAGGAGATCGCCGCCGCCGCCGCCGCGTTCAAGGAGCGCCTGCGCGACAAGGAGGAGGAGGTCCGGGCGCTGGTGGCCGCCCTGCAGGCGGACCCGAGCCTGAAGCGGGCCAACCAGGTGCTGACCGAGGTGAGGGGGCTCGCCGTCGTCGAGCCCGCCGCGGCGGCGCCCCCGGGCTCTCCGGCGCCGGTGGTGGCGGTGGGGGACCGGGTCCGGCTCCGCTCCCTGGGTACGCTCGGCACCGTGCGCACGGTGAACCCCAACCGCGTGGAGATCGAGGTGGGGACGATCCGGACGTGGGTGGAGCCGGGGATGCTGGAGCCGGTGTCGAACCGGTCGGTGCGGGCGGAGGAGCGCGCCGCGAAGGCGAAGGCGCGCGACGAGGCGCCGCCCCGGCCCCGGGACGAGCCGCCCGCCCGCGAGGTGGCGACCGACGGGCGCGCCTTCGGCGCCGTCCGGGTGGACGCCAACACCTGCGACCTGCGCGGGCTCCGGGTGGAGGACGCGCTGGGCAAGGTGGACAGCTTCCTGGCGGCCCAGTCGCTGGGCGGCTTCCCGGTGGTGTTCCTCCTGCACGGCCACGGCACCGGCGCGCTGAAGGCCGCGCTGCGCACCTGGCTGCCCCAGGCCGCGTCGGTGCGGCGCTGGCGGCCCGCCGCCGCCAACGAGGGCGGCGACGCGTTCACGGTGGTCGAGCTTCGGTGAGCGCGCCCAGGTCGCCCCAGGGCTCCCCGGTCCCGACGAAGAAGTCCAGGAACACCCTGACCTTGCCCGGGACCTTCCGCCCCCCGGGGTAGACCAGGTACACCCCGGCGTCGGCGGGGCTCGCCTCCGGGAGCACGGGGACCAGCCGACCGGCGGCGAGGTCTTCGGCGATGAGGAAGCGCGGGAGGCGGGCGATCCCCAGCCCGCCCACGCAGGCGCGGTACAGGATGCCGATGTCGTTGGCGACCAGCGGGCCGGTCACCGCGACGGTGAGCGGGCCGTCGGGGCCGGTCAAGGGCCACTGATGGCCCGCGATGCCGGTCCCGAGGAGCAGGCAGGCGTGGTTGCGCAGGTCCTCGATCACCGTCGGCGTGCCGTGGGCCGCCAGGTAGCTCGGGCTCGCCACCACCATGAGCCCGGCGGGCGCCAGTCGGCGGGCGATGAGGGAGCTGTCGTCGAGGGTGCCCGCGCGGATGGCCAAATCGAAGCCCTCGCCCACGAGGTCCACGCGCCGGTCGGTGGCGAGGATCTCCACCGTGACCCGGGGGTACCGGCGGTGGAACTCGGTCATGCGCGGCGCGATGGCGCGCTCGGCGAAGGCCATGGTGGTGGTCAGGCGGAGGTGACCCACCGGGGTCTCCCCCGCGTCCCGCACCAGCGCCTCGGCCTCCTCGGCGTCGGCCACGATGCGGGTGGCGCGGTCGTAGTAGCTCCGCCCCGCCTCGGTGAGCCGCACGGCCCGGGTGGTGCGGACCAGGAGCCGGGCGCCCAGCCGCTCCTCGAGCTCGGCCACCTTTCGGCTCACCGTGGACTTGGGCACGCCCAGGGCCCGGGCGGCAGCGACGAAGCTCTGCTTCTCCACCACCTTGGCGAAGAGCACGAGCGCGTTGAGGTCGATCATCGGGGGGATGTATGGCCCCGCGCGGCCGTCGCCGAATCGTGACCGGGCCGGCGCGGGACCGCGGCGGGCCTCGTTTACATCCCCCGCCGTGTGGTCCCTCCTGCTCGCCTGCGCCAGCCCCGATCCGGAGGCGGCGCGCGCGGCCCGGCTGCGCGACTGGCTGCGCGACGACGCCGCGCCCTGGCGCGGGCGCGACCCGTCGCTGCTGGTGGACAAGCTCGACGTGATGGCGGCCGATCCCTACGACTTCATGCGGGGGACCACCGGCTGGTACTGGGCCGAGCTGGCCCGCCCCGACCCCGACCGCGCCCCCACCGCGTTCCTCGCCGACCCGCGCGCCTGGTCGGTCCTGTTGGTCGGGGACCCCCACCTCGAGAACCTCGCCACCTGCCTGCCCGGGCCCGAGCCCGACCCGGGGACGGACCCGGTGGACACCCCCCTGCTCCTCGAGCCGGTCGACCTCGACGCGGCGACCTTCGGTCCCTGGACGCTGGACCCCCGGCGGGCCGCCGCCGCCCTCGCGCTCGTGGGGGCGCGGCTCGACGGGTGCGACGCCGCCTGCGTGGACGAGGTCTCGACGGCGCTGGGCGAGGCCTACGCCGCGACGATCCTCGCCCCGCCCGACACGCCGCTGGCGTGGGACACGTCCGGGCGGGTGCTGGCCGAGCTGGCCGCGCGGGCCCACGCCGAGGGCACCGTCCTGGCCGAGCTCGCCGACGCCACCGAAGTCGACGGCGACTCCCGCCGCCTCCGTCGCGACGACGAGGCGCTCGAGCTCAGCGACGAGGAGGCGGCCCAGCTCGCGCGGCTCCTCGCCGACTGGAGCGCCCGTCCCGCCGGGTTCCGGCCTCTCGACGCGGTCCGCCGCCTCGGGTCGGGCGTCTCCTCCCGCCCGGCCACCCGGTACGGCGTGCTCTGGGACCTGGGCGACCCCGACTGGGCCGACGACCGCCTGCTCAACGTCCGGGAGGTGGTGGAGCCGCCCGTCCTCCCCGGCGCGCCGGCGTCCCCGGGGTGGCCCACTCTGGCCGACCGCGTCGACGCGCTCCCCGGGCTGCTCTGGTCGCGGCGGGACGCGGACGTGCTCTACGGGGCGGCCGAGGACGGGGCACAGACCTTCAAGCTCACCGCCTGGTCGGGCTGGACCCAGGCCCCGGACCACGGCGACCTCGCGGCCGAGTGGCTCACCGGCGGGATCGACGCGGCCGACCTGCAGGCCACCGCCGCCACGGTGGGGACCCTGCTCGCCCGGGCGCACTCGCGCGCGCCGCTCGCCGGCGCGGAGGACGTCGGCGGTGCGGAGGTGATCGCGGGCGAGCTGGACGGGCGCGTCGACACCTGGGTGGCCGAGCTCGTGCGGGACGCCCGGGCCGACGCCGAGCGGATCGAGGCCGACCACGCGCTGTTCCTCGGGCTGCGCGAGCGCCACGGGCCCCTGCTGGGCATGGACGCCGAGGGGGCGTGGTGATCCCCTGCCTCGCGGTCGGCCTGGAGGCGGGCGCCGAGCTCGCCCACACCTTCCCCGACGCGGGGCTCGCCACCACGCTGGCCCTCCCCCGGACCCGCGCCGAGCTCGGGTGGGCCGGGGGGCCGCTGCGCGCCCGCCTCGGGGTGGGCTTGGTCCGTTCGGGCGGCGAGGCCGGGTACCTGGGGGTGGACGGGGAGGCGATCGTCCCCACCCTCCGCGTGGCCGAAGGCGGGCTCGCCTGGCGCGGCTTCACCCTTTCCGCCGGCGCGGTGGACGCGGGCTGGGTGGCCCTGGCCGAGGCGCGCTGGGGCCTCCCCGCGCTCGCGCCGTCCCTGGGCGTCCGGGCCGGGCTCCTGGACGGGAGCGACCTGGGCGGCGCGATGACCTGGGCGGCACCCGGCGGCTGGCTCCAGGCCCGTCTCGAGCTGACCGCGGGCGAGGGGGTCTCGGGCCGCGAGCTCAACGACGGGAAGGACGTCGGCGCCGTGGTCGAGGCCTACCCCTTCGCCGGGCGGGGGGCGGCGTCCGGCCTCACCCTGGCCGCCTACGGTCGCGACGGGTCCCGCGGGCTCGGCTCCGTCCGCGACGATCGCGCCGGGGCGATGGTCGCCTGGGCCTCGGACCACCTCGACGCGGGGTTCGAGGGCCTCGCCGCCTGGGGCGTGGACGGGGACGCGACCCGCACCCCGCTGGGCGCGGGCGCGTGGGTGGTGGCCCGCCCCTGGGGCCCGCTCCTGGCGGCCACGCGGGCCGACGGCTGGTCCGAGGACCTCTCCCGCGGCGAGGCCGGCCAGCTCCTGGTACGCGCCGCCGCCGGGGTCGAGCTGCGCCACGACGACGCCGTCGGACGGCTGCTGATCGGCGTCGAGCACCACCACGTCGGCGCCGAGGTGGCCGCCCTCGCCGGCGCCGAGGCGTTCACCGACCGCACCACCGTCTTCGTCCACCTCTCCACCGACCTCGACCTCCGCTTCCCCGGTGCCCCTTGACCCCTCTCCTCGTCGCCCTCCTCGCCTGCTCCGACACCGACCAGCTCACCGGGGACTCCGACCCCGGGTCCACCCCCGCCTCCGACGACACCGGCGCGACCGCGGCGGCGTCCACCCCCGGCGCGGGAGAGCTGGTCGTCACCGAGATAATGAACGACCCCGGCGCGGTCGACGGCGACTTCGGGGAGTGGATCGAGCTGTGGAACGCCACCGCCCGGACGCTGGACCTCGAGGGGATCGAGGTGACCGACGACGACGGCGTGGGCTTCGTGATCGAGGGCCCCCTCCCCGTCGGCGCCGACGGGCGCCTCGTCCTCGGCGTGTCGGACGACACCGCGGTCAACGGCGGGGTCCCGGTGGACTACGCCTACGACGTCGAGCTGGTCAAGCTCGGGAACGACGACGACGCGGTGATCCTGCGCGCGGACGGCGTGACCGTGGACGCGGTGGCCTACGACCCCGTGGAGGGCTTCCCCGCCGAGGAGGGCGCCTCCAAGTCCCTCTCGCCCCTCCAGCACGGGGCGACCGCCAACGACGCGGCCACCGCGTGGTGCGTGGCCTCCTCCACCTACGGGGCGGGCGACCGGGGCACCCCCGGCGCCGGGAACGACGCGTGTCCGTAGGCGCCGCGGCCTTCGTCCGCGAAGTGGTGCGACGGCCCCTGGAGATGGGCTCCCTCGTCCCCTCGAGCCCCGAGCTCGCGCGCCGGATCGTCGCCCTGGCGGAGATCCGGCCGGGACACCGGGTGCTCGAGCTCGGCGCGGGCTCCGGGGCCTTCACCGCCGAGCTGCGCCGCGCCCACGCGGACGCCCCCCTCGTGGCGGTGGAGCCGGCGCGCCCCCTCGCCCTCGCGCTCGCCCGCGTGTGGCCGGAGGTGACGGTCCTCGCGGCCCCCGCCGAGGACCTCGCCGCCCACCTCCCGGCCGGCACCCGCTTCGACCGGGTGGTGAGCGGGCTCCCCTGGGCGCTCTGGTCGGAGGCGCGCCAGGCTTCCGTGCTCGACGCGATCACCCCCTTCCTGGCCACCGACGCACGGCTGGTCACCTTCCACTACGTGCACAGCGACCTGCTCGGCGCGGTGCGCACCACGCGCCGCCTGTTCCGTGCCCGCTTCCACCACACCTCCTGGTCGCCCGTCGTGTGGCAGAACGCTCCCCCCGCCAAGGTGCACGTGGCGGAGGGCCTTCGAGGGGGCTGACACGCGTCATATCGTTGACGGGTCGTCGCGTGACGGTGACGGTGGCCCCAACGCGGAAGCGGTATAGGAACGGCGATGGAACCGGCCTTCCCCGCGCTCCCCCAGGCCGAGCCGGAGGAGCCCGCGTCCTGGCTGGCGCGGGTGTTCCTCCAGGAGGACCTGAACTTCCTCGTCACCAACCGACTGCCGAGGGCGCTGGTGACCCGCGCCGTGGGGCGCGTGTCACGAATCCGGAGCCGGCGCTTCACCCGCGGCGCGTTGGCGGTGTGGCGCCTCTTCGCCGACGATCTTCGGCTCGAGGAGGCCGAGCACACCGACTTCGAGAGCCTGCACGACTGCTTCGTCCGCCGGCTCGCCCCCGGGGCCCGCCCGGTGGACCCCCGACCCGAGGTGTGGACCAGCCCCTGCGACGCCGTGGTGGGCGCGATGGGGGTGGTGCGGGACGGCTGCGCGCTGCAGGCCAAGGGCGCGGCGTACCCGCTGTCGGACCTGCTGCCCGACCCCGCGCTCGCGGCGGCCCACCTCGGCTCCACCTTCGTGACGCTCCGGCTCAAGGCCAACATGTACCACCGCTTCCACGCGCCCCGGACGGGGCGCCTCACCGAAGCCTGGTACGTGTCGGGGGACGCCTGGAACGTGAACCCCGTCGCGCTCCGCAGGGTGGACCGCCTCTTCTGCAAGAACGAGCGGGCCGTGCTCCACTTCGACGACGGCCTGACACTGGTCGCGGTGGCGGCCATCGCGGTGGCGAGCATCCGCGTACACGCGCTCGACTCTACGCTCGACCTGCGTTGGAGGGGGGTGACCCGCCACCGGCCCGACGCGGCCGTCGAGAAGGGACAGGAGCTCGGCTACTTCCATGCGGGCTCCACCATCCTGGTGTTCGCGCCTCCCCCGCTGCGCCCGGCCCCGGGCGTGGTGGAGGGAGCGACCGTCCGCGTCGGACGCCCCCTCCTCCACCACCCCGTACCCGGAGCCACGTGATGACCTTCCGTGAAGAGCTCGAGACCCAACGTTGGGACGACCACCGTCTGTACCACCAGAGTCGCGTGAACCAGACCCTGCACCTCTTCTCCGCCTGCACCTTCCTGGTGTGCTACGCGCTGATCCCCTTCCATCCGCTCGCCGCCTCGGTCCTCGGCTGGGTCGTGGCGATGTGGGGCCGTCAAATCGGACACTTCTTCTTCGAGCCCCGTGGCTTCGACACCGTCAACCAGATGGGCTTCGACGAGAAGGAGTCCGTCAAGGTGGGCTTCAACCTGTACCGGAAGATCCTGCTGCTCTGCGCGTGGGGCGCCGTGCCGGTCGCGCTGTGGGTCTCGCCGGATCTGGGCGGGCTGCTCCCGCCGGCGGGTCCGGGCGACCTCGCCGACCGCGTCGGCTGGGCGTGGATCGGGGTGGCCGGCGCCGGGCTCCTGGCCCGCACCGGCTGGCTCATGGTGACCCGGTCCCCGCAGACCGGGGCCGCCTGGTTCACCAAGATCCTCACCGACCCGGTCCACGACATCCAGATGTACTGGTCGGCGCCCCTCTGGCTCGCGCGTGGCCAGTGGATCGACCCGATGGACCACGTGAAGCACCCCGCCGGGCGCTGATCGGCGCCTCCCGCCGTCCACGCCGGGTGGGGGTTCCCACCCGGCGAGTGGGGCGAGCGGGTCAGCCCGCCGGCTGGCGCGCGGCCGCGGCGTCGGAGGGCGGGGGCGGCAGGGCCGGCGCGCGCGGGCGCGCCGGCAGCCCGACGAACGCCCGCGCGGTCTCGGTGAGCATGGCCCGACGGAAGCGGGGCGCGGCCTCGGAGGCGCCCGCCCACCACCAGCCGTCGTCCCGCATCGCCTCGGCCGCGGCCACGAGCCGGGCGGCGATCTCCGCGAACTCGGCGTCGGTGACGGTGTGCGCGAAGATGAACCGCCCCGAGCCCGTCCAGGCCGGCCACAGGCCGTGGGCCCGCAGGTAGAACTGGTACATCCAGTGGAACCGGCCGGGCTCCGTGAAGTGCGGCGCCCACACGGACACCAGGTTGGCGACCCGCACCGGAACCCCCGCCGCCTCGTAGGCGGCGTCGAGGGCCGCCGCCCGCCCGTCCCACCGCGGCCGGAGTCCCTCGTAGGTGGCCCGCACCTCGGCGCTGTCGAGCGACCTCAGGAACTCGCCCATGGCCGCCACCACGTAGGGGTGGGCGTTGAAGGTGCCACGCGCGAAGCACACGTCGGCGGGGGCGTCGTCCCGCCACCGCCGCATCCAGCGGGCGCGCCCACACACCACCCCCACCGGGAAGCCCCCGCCCAGGGTCTTGCCGTAGGTGACGAGGTCCGCCCGCACCCCGAAGAACTCCTGCGCGCCCCCGGGCGCGAGCCGGAAGCCGAGGAACACCTCGTCGAGCACCAGCGCGATCCCGCGATCGTCGCACACCTCCCGCAGCCGCCGCAGCCAGGTGGCGTAGGCGTCGATGTCCACGCGCGGCGAGGTGCCGCCGACCAGCAGGGTGCTGTCCGTGGGTGGGGTGGCGTTGGGGTGCATCACCTGGATGGGGTTGACCAGGACACAGGCGATGTCGTCCCGGCTGCGCAGGACGGCGAGGGTACGTTCGGAGAGCTCGGGGAGGGTGTACACCTCGCGGCTGGGCCGCGGGTTTCCGGGTCCGGCCTGCACCCCGTCCCACCACCCGTGGTACGCACCGACGAACCGCACCACGTGAGAGCGACGGGTGTGGTACCGCGCGAGGCGGACCGCCTGCATGACCGCCTCGGTGCCCGACATGTGGAAGGAGACCTCGTCCATCCCCGACACCGCCCTCAGGCGGGCCACCGTGTCGACGAGGCCGGGGTGGTACGGACCCAGCGTCACGCCGAGGTCCCCGGCCGCACGGGCCGCGCGCGCCATGGTGCGCTGGTAGAACTCGGGCCCCAGGAGGTTCACCCCGTAGGACCCGGAGAGATCGTAGTACCAGTTTCCGTCCAGGTCCCGGATGCGGGCCCCCTCGGCGGCCTCCGCCACCGTCCCCACGGGCAGGTGCGCCTGGACGAGCGCCTGGAAGGGGAAGGGCACGCGGTGGGCGTCGACGAAGGCGGCGTCGGACACGACCCCGCGAAGCGCCTCGCTCGCGGCGATGGAGCGCGGTGCCCGCTCGGCGAGGGCGCGCCCCAGCCGGTGGAACGCGACCCGACGGCGCTCCACCACCTCCGCCGGCGCCCCGTCCACGCCGAAGGCCTCCGCCTCGTCGTAGCTGTAGGCGGGCAGGAAGCGGGCGAGCGCCAGCGCCGTGCGCGGGTGGCCGGCGAGCGACCGGTGCTTGGCGAGCGAGAGTTGGAGGCGCTGCCACCCCGTGCGGAGGAGGTTCGGGCTCAAGCGACGTCCTGCTCCGCGTCGGCGGGGAAGTGCAGGACCGCCCGGCTGGGGTGGGCGCCGTCGTGGCTCGACGCCCGGTAGGCGTCCGAGTCGAGGATCGCGGTGAACGGTTGGGGCACGTCGTGCCGCTCCGCGAACCGGCGGGCCTCGAGCCCCATCCGGCGTCGCAGCTCGGGGTCGAGCAAGCGGTGCATCGCCGAGGCGAGCCCCTCCGCGTCCCGCCCGCTCACCACCAGCCCCGTGCGTCCCTCCTCCATGAGCTCCACCGGGCCGCCCACGTTGGAGACGATGACCGGCACCCCCGAGGCCTGCGCCTCCAAAGGGGCGTTGCCCCACGTGTCGGTGGTGCTCGGGAACAGCTTCACGTCCGCGGAGGCCAGCGCCGTGGCCAGCGTGTCCCCCCCGAGGAAGCCGGTGAACACCACCGGGAGCCCGACGAGGAGCCCTTCGAGCTCGGCGCGATGGGGGCCGTCCCCGACGATGGCCAGGCAGGCACGCGTGGGCTCGTCACGACACAGCCTGCGCCAGGCCTCGGCGAGGAGGTTCAGGTTCTTCTCGGCCCCGAGGCGGCCCACGTACACGTACACCACCGCCCCCTCCGGCACGCCGCGTGACGGCCAGAAGTCCATGTTCCTCTTCGCCGGGTGGAAGCGGCGCAGGTCGACCCAGCGGTCGAGGATGAGCAGCTTCCGGTTGCGGAGGCCCCGCTTGTGCAGCAGTTTCGCCACGAACCGGGACGGCACCACCACCTCGTCCACCGCGTGGTAGAAGAGGATCATGTACCGCCAGGCCAGGGCCTCCAGGCTGACGTCGCGGGTGTAGTTCTCCACGTACTCCGGGAAGCTGGTGTGGTACGTGGCCGAGGTCTCGATCTGCAGCAGCTTCGCCACCGCGAGGCCGGTCAGCCCGAGCGTGCCCGGGGTGCTGAGCTGGACCTTGGTGAACCCGCCCTCCTGCACGAAGCGGAGCACCTCCAGGAAGGGTGGGAGGTGGATCTCCAGCCCGTCGTAGTTGGGGAAGCCGAGCGAGCTCACCGGGTGGAAGAGCTTCAGGCGCCCGGCCGCCACGAGCGCGGCCGTCTCCGGGTCCAGGGCCCGATCCGGGCGGGCGCAGGTGACGACCACCAGGTCCACGCCGCGGCGCTCCGCCTCGGCGATCATCCGCCGCAACGTCCCCGACACCCCGTTCACCTCGAACCAGGTGTCGGTGAACAACACCAGCTTGCCCACCCCTTCGATCTGGAACCGCTTGCGGACGTCGCGGGCGATGAGGCAGTCCGAGCTCTGCTGCAGGAAGGCCACGAGGTAGGGGAGGGAGAGGAACAGGTTGGACGCCACCAGCGCCACCAGCGCCTTGACCGCGAGGACCACGTTCACGTCCGCCGCCGCCCGGAGGCGCCCGAAGTACTCGCGGAAGATGCGGTTGGAGAGCTCCCCGAGCACGAGGAAGATGCGGTCGTCGGTCCCCTCGGTGGCGGCCACCTTCGCCCGGAAGGCGCCGTCCCCCAGGAGCGCGCTGACCTCCCCCTCGAGCACCGCCTCGAAGGTGGGGAGGTCGCCGGCCGGGACACAATTCCGCGCCCAACGGGACAGCCAACCCCGTGCCTGGAGCAGGAGCGCCCTGGCCGGCGGGGTCGACGAGCCGTCGAACACCACGTTGAGCAGGTCCCGCGTGACCCCGCCCAGGACCAGCCCCTGGCTCGACGCACCGGCGCGGCGCTGCTCACCGCCGTCGTGGAGGAGCTTGAGGAGCGCGTGCGCGAGGGTCACCGGCCCGCCGTGGGCCCCTCCCGGCGCGGTCTGACCGCGGCGGACGGCCTGGAGCAGGTCCAACGGAGACGCGTGCGGCCCCTGCACCGGGAAGGTGGTCCAGGTGCGGCCGGGGTTGATCCCGGCGTGGTCGTCCGAGCCGGCGAGCAGGGCCTTCTGCCACGGACGCTCGCCCCGGGGCTGGAGGTCGTGCTTGTCCGCGAGGCGCTCCAACATGGGCCGATCGAGCCGGGCGAGCATCTGGGCGGTGAGGTCGTTCAGGGCGCGGGTGCGCGCGCCGTTCTGCACCTCGAAGGCGGGACACACCACGAGCATGCGCTCCAGGTGCTCCACCCGTAGCGCGCCGTCCCGGCCGTAGGGGCGGTTCTGGGTGCTCATCAGTGGGTGGGTCATGAACCACACCAGCGCGGGGTCGCCCGCGATTCCCTCGGTCTCCAGCCACGCCAGCATCTCGTAGACGTTGCCCCGAAGCCGGTTCACCTCGGTGAACCAGCCCTCCGTCATGCCCGCCACCGTCACGTGGATGTGACACCCGTCCTCCGGGAAGGTGGCGGTCATCTCGGCGCTGGGGAAGACATCGGCGTGGCCGGCGTCGAGCAGCGACTTGACCCCGTCGATGCTGTTGTGGTCGGTGAGGGTGACCAGGTCCATGCCACGCGCCCGGAGCATCGCGTGCAGCGCGGCCGGGTCGGAGTAGGACTCCGGGATCGCGAATGCGTTGGCCGCGTAGTAGTCCGTGACGTTGGATGCCCGCGAGTGGAGATGAAAATCCACCCGGCCGAGCCGATTTTCAGGATTCACGTGGATCCTTGGCGTGTGACCCTCTATCGGGCACGCCCCCGGGACGGGGACACACTATTCCATCGTTTCTGTCACGAAACGGGTCCGGGGGGCGGGGCCGCCGTCCCGCCCCCCGACGCTCCGTCAGACCAGGAGCGCCACCCCCACCGCCCGGACCGTCGCCGCGAGCCGCACCGCGTCGTGCACCTGCTCGTCGGTGAGCCCGGCCTGGAGCACCACCGCCTCGTGCGCCCGCACGCAGGCCTCGCACCCGGCGATGGCGCTCACCGCGAGGCACATGAGCTCGAAGTCGGCCTTGGAGGTGGCCGGCTTCGCGATGCGCTGCATGTGCAGGCGCGCGGGCTTCTGGCTGTACACCTCCTTCCCCACCTGGTGGCGGAACCGGTAGTAGACGTTGTTCATCGCCATCAGCACCGCGGCGGCGCGGGCGTCCTCCACCAGCGCGGCTGCGGGCGAGGCCCCGAGCAGCGCCTCGACCAGCGCGCGGTTGCCGGTGGACCAGGCGCAGGCGAGGGCGACGCCCACGCGCTGCGCGTCGGTGAGGGAGGACGGCCCCAGGGTGGACTGGAGGTTGAGCGAGATGTCGCGGGCGACCTCGGGGAGCTGGCCGCGGAGCTGGTCGACGGCGTCCATCTCAGGCCCCCAACGTCGCCTGGCCCTTCTGCCAGTTGCAGGGGCACAGCTCGTCGGTCTGCAGCGCGTCGAGGACCCGCAGCACCTCGGGCACCGAGCGGCCCACGTCCAGGTCGTTCACGCACACCCAGCGGATCACGCCCTCGGGGTCCACCAGGAAGGTGGCGCGCAGGGGCACGCCGTCGGTCTTGTGGAGCACGCCCAGGGCGGTGGCGAGTTCGCGCTTCGTGTCCGCGACCATGGGGATGGGCAGCTCGGCGAGGTCGGGGTGCTGGTTTCGCCAGGCGAGGTGCACGTAGTGGGTGTCGGTGGAGACGCCGACCACGTCGCAGTCGCGGTCGCCGAAGTCGCCCGACCGGCGGCCGAACTCCGCGATCTCGGTGGGGCAGACGAAGGTGAAGTCCATGGGCCAGAAGAAGTAGACCCGCCAACGGCCGCCGGCGGCCTCGGTGAGGGTGTCGAAGGTCCCGTCGCGGCGGGTGACGGCCTTGAGGGAGAAGGTGGGGAAGGTGTCGCCTACGGTCAGCATCGGAGCACTCCTTGGTTGAGGGTGCCCCAGGAGACTGCACGGCTCGTGCCAGGTCGTTTTTCGGCGTTCGTTCGTAAACGACACCGGCAGGTCGGTGGATTTTCACCGATATTTCGGTGTACACCGACCCGTCGGTGGCTATCCTGGAGCCATGAGCCAGCCCCTCATCGACGCCACCCGCGAGCTCCGCGAGCTCGCCACCCTCGCCGCCGAGCCCACCGCGGTGGACGAGGTGATCGAGCGGGCCCTGCACGCGCTGGCGCCCCTGGTGCCCTACGACCTCGCCGCGGTCTTCTCGCTCGACGGGGACGAGCTCGCGGTGCGGGCCGCCACCGGTCGCCTCGCCGACGCCCGCGTACGCCGCCACAAGCTCTCGCTGCGCCGCTTCCCCACGGTTCGGCACGCGGTGGAGACACGGCGGCCCATCGCGCTCCTCGACCAGCACCACGCCTCGGCCGAAGGGGACCCCTACGACGGCGTGCTGGACCTGCCCCACGGCCACTCCTGCATGGTGGTGCCGCTCTTCGCCGGGGACCGCACCCTCGGCGCGATGACCTTCGACCGCGCCCTCTGCCAGCCCTACCCGCCCGAGGTGGTCGAGCTCGCCGGCGTGTACGGACAGATCGTCTCCCTGGCCCTCGCCTTCGCCGAGCAGGCCGCGGCGCTGGACCGGTACCGCCGCCGCATGCGCGAGGAGCGCCGGCTGGAGCGGCAGGACGCCGAGGGCGACGCCCCGACGATGCTGGAGGCGACGCGCTCGCCCGCGATGGCCCGTGTGGTGGCCCAGGCGCGGCAGGTGGCAGCCACCGACGCCGCGGTGCTGGTGCAGGGGGAGACAGGGACGGGGAAAGAGGTGCTCGCCCACGCGATCCACGCCTGGAGCGACCGGGCCGAGGCCCCCTTCGTGAAGCTCAACTGCGCCGCGATGCCCGAGAACCTCGTGGAGAGCGAGCTCTTCGGTCACGCGCGCGGCGCGTACACCGGCGCGGTGGACAAGCGCGCGGGCCGCTTCCTGGTCGCCAACGGAGGCACGTTGTTCCTGGACGAGATGGGGGACCTGCCCCTCGGCGCGCAGGCCAAGCTCCTGCGCGTGCTCCAGGACGGCACCTTCCAGCCGGTCGGCTCGGACGAGACGATCCGGGTGGACGTGCGGGTGGTGGCCGCCACCCACGTGGACCTCGCCGCCGCGGTGGCCGCCGGGCGGTTCCGGGCCGACCTCTACTACCGCCTCGCCGTGTTCCCCCTGCACCTCCCGCCGCTCCGCGACCGCCCCGAGGACGTCGATCTTCTCGCCGCTTCCCTCCTGGACCGGCTCCACCGCCGCACCGGCCGCGGACCCTGGACCCTGGACCCGGACGCCCGGGCCACCCTGGCGGGCGCGCGCTGGCCGGGGAACGTGCGCCAGCTCGCCAACGTGCTCGAGCGGGCCACCATCCTCGTCCCCCGCGGCGCGCTCCCCGCGCACCTGTTGACCCCCGACGGCGGCGTGGGGCCGGCGGCCACGGCCCCCTCCGCCCCCGGCGTCCCCGGGAGGTGGGAGGACGCCGAGCGTGCCTACCTGGTCGGGCTCCTCGCCCGCACCGGGGGGCGGGTCTACGGGAAGGACGGCGCGGCGGCGATCGCCGGGTTGCCACCGAGCACGCTGCAGAGCCGGATGAAGAAGCTGGGGGTGGGGCGGGACGGGGCCGGCGGGGCGCCGACGGGATAGGGCCGAGCGGGATGCAGAACCGCCGGCTCGCCTCCGCCCGCGTCGTGTGGGCCTCCTTGTGCTTCACCCACGTGATGTTCGGCGTGGTCCTCCTCCTCGCCGCGCCCGCCCCCCAAGAGGGCCCCCCGGTGCTGATCTTCCCGGTGATGGCGCTCCTGCTCGCGTTCGGCGTGGCCCCCGTCCGCTGGCTGCTCATGGGTGGCCTGGGCATGCCCTCCGCCACGGTGGGGCAGGCGGCGGGCCCGAGCGACGCCCAGTGGCTCCGCTACCAGAGCGGGACCATCGTGGGCCTCGCACTGGCCGAGGCGGTCTCGCTCATGGGCTTCGTCCACGGCTTCCTCACCGGGGCCCCCACCACCTACGTCCCCTACGCCCTGCTCGGCCTGGTGCTCTCGCTGGCGCAGGTGCCCACCCTGGGCGGGGCCGCCTCCATCCCGGAGCGTCGGTGATCCT
>Ga0172372_10002283_pt1 | contig 29304 bp, 25 predicted proteins | sample LakKiv5m_2_FD_114544 | JGI IMG/M metagenome (GOLD analysis project Ga0172372, IMG submission 114544) | Freshwater microbial communities from Kabuno Bay, South-Kivu, Congo - kab_092012_9.5m | ecosystem: Environmental > Aquatic > Freshwater > Lake | place: Democratic Republic of the Congo...
GATACCACCAATATTTTGGCCACTTAAAGAAGGATCATCATCAATAAATATAATCGGTAGATGTTCATTAGAACGGTTTAAAGTAGCTGCTACCTGCTGACCAGCATGACCTGCTCCATAAATCGCGATACGTTTTTTCGGTACACCTGATTTCAAATAAGATTGAACGACAAAACGAATAATACCCCGGCTGAACCAAACCCAGGCGAACATCATAAAACCAAACATTAAAGGGATTGAAGTCGGAATAAACGCATGCGTACTATAAGCCAACAAGTACAAACCAATTACGCTTAATAGGGTTGCCAGACCTAATTTGGCAATAAAAAATTCATTAAAGGTACGAACAATAAAACGGTATACACCACAAATAAACAGCGCAAAGACTGCAATAGCACTGACCCAAACTGACCCAAAGGGAATATTGGGTACAACTTCTGCACCGAGATCAAACTGTCGAATGGCATAACAAAGCCAGATCAGAACCGGGAAAATAAAGAAGTCCAAGACGACCAAAAATACTAATTTTGCTGATCGTGGTGATTCAACTAATGGCAAGATGATAGATTTCATATTTACACTATTATTAAATTTTAAAATGTCATAAAAATTAATGAGGGATACAAGTTCCAACTTCTAAGAATGAATGTGCGGCTATTATTTTTCCACTCGCAACTTTCACGCCCACACTCAAATGAGCAAATGCTTCAATATTGACATCATGATCTAATAATGTACCAATATTTAAAATCACACCATCATTAATCACAGTTTTACTACTAATCACACAACCAGCCATAATACTTACACCGTCACCTATCTGAGCGCTAGGGCTGATCATAGCCCTTGGATGAATAATCGAGGTAAGTATAATCCCTGATTGACTTAATAGAGCCTGCCATTTTTGTCTTAAATGATTATTTCCTACTGCAACAATCGCCTGAAAATTCTTGTAGGATAATTGCTGTAAACTGGCAATATTAGATACGATTTTATAACCCTGAACTTGTTGCATTGCTGGCCAACGATCATCAGCAAAGATAATGTCTTTCCATTGCCCACTCAATTCAGCCGCTTCTGCGACTGCCAATCCATAACCACCTGCGCCTAAAATCAGTAATGTAGGTTTAGGCATAAGGATTTCCTGCCTTTAATTTAATAACCAATAATACTAATGGTAAATAAGCAATCAATATTCCAAGTTCAGGATATGCCCATTTTTGTATCACAGTCATATAGGCAATTGGTAATAACCAGAGTAGGTTAATCGCTGCTACAGCTAACGTCACCGGAGTGTGACTACCCCACTTTCGCGCTAAGATTTGATAACTATGGCTACGATGTGCATCATACATTTTATAGCCACTCAATACTCGTTTAACCAGAGTATAAGTAGCATCAACCACAAATACGCCCATGCAAATAATCCATGCACAAAACAATGCCAAATTTTCTTTGAGGGCGATGAGCGCCAAAATACCCAAAGTGAGTCCTAGGAATCCACTACAGGCATCGCCCATAAAAATTTTGGCTTTGGGAAAATTCCATAATAGAAAGCCAAATACGCAAGCAGCCATTAACCAGAGACTCTCTGAGTTAAGAGATATATTAAGGATAAAATACAGAATTGCCATACTGACCGTAATCGTAATCGCTTCAACGCTGGCAATACCGTTAATGCCATCCATAAAGTTATACAAATTTAGTAACCAAACTAAAAATAGCACTGCGATGATATTGGCAATAAAACCGAGCTGCACACCGTTAAATACAGTCACTTCGGCAAAACCACCTAAACTAATCACTACACCTATAGCAACCAGAAAATGGATTGCTAGACGCAACATAGAATTGATGTGTCCGTGATCGTCTAAAAAACCAAGCAGTGCGACAACAAAACCAGCCGCTATAAGGGTTAAACCGATATGTACAGACAGTTGTTGACTATATATCAATACAGCCAGCGCCAATAAGTAGCTACATACTACTGCAACCCCCCCACCACGCGGTGTGGGTATGCTATGCGAACTGCGCTCATTAGGATTGTCTATGATGTTTTTCTTTAGGGCATAATGCCGCATGTAGCCTGTAAATAGTAATGTCAGTATAAAAAATACAATGCTCTGTGCAAAAATTGACATACTTGAATTACTCTTTCATTTTTAGATAATCTTGGCCTGCTTTTAACATGGCTTGCTGGGTACTTAACGGAGCTGTCCAGCCCAACAACTTTTGAGCCTTGGAAGCATCTACTTCAAGTGATTCAAACAGTTGTTCATAAAGTTTGGATTTACCTACACATGCAGCCCCTAGTTTCATAAGAGGCTGTGGAATATAAATAAAATGTGCTTTTTTTCCCATGCCTTGTTTTAAATGTTGCACCAGTTCACGTGTGGAAATGCCGGTTTGGTCTGCAACCAAGAAAGTCTGATTAGCTGCATGAGGATGTTCAATACAAACCTGAATAAAATCGACCAAGTTCTCAAGTGCGACAAAACTGCGTTTGTTTTGTGTACGCGCAAAGGGTAAAGGTAAATTGGTTGCGACTAATTTGAGTAAACGAGCAAAGTTACCTGGTGCATGTGCTGCGTAAACTAATGGTGGGCGAATAATCACTAACTCAGTGTCTGTACCAGCAAATAATTTTTTTAATTCCTCTTCGGCTTCTAGTTTGGAAACTGCATAATCTGCATGAGGGTGTGGTATAGCGTCTTCTATAAATGGTTGATGTAAAGTAACTGATCCATTTACCCCAATGGAACTCATGAATATAAATCGTTTCACTTTTTTTTCTAATGCTTGGCGCGCAAGCTTTAACGTCCCTTCCACATTTACTTTACGAAATTCATTTAACGGATCTGTCGTTTGATCATTTAAAATATGTGCACGACCTGCCAAATGAATAATAACGTCTATATTTTCCGGGAAACTCACTTCGAAGATATTTTCTGCAACAATTTGTTCAACTTCTTGCTGCTGGACTTGATAAGATCTAACAAAGGAAACAACCTGCACATTAGTTTTTTTAAGTAAATCAAAAATCAATGCTGTCCCAACAAAACCATTTCCACCCGTAATTAATATCTTAGTCATTATCCAATCTCAGAGTTTTTATGAATTTCTCAAGTAAAACATCTTGATTATAATGTTTTTCCAAAACAATACGTGGCGAGGTTATCTCAATCGCCTTCTCTTCATCACAAATTTCATCAATTAGCTGTGCTAACTGTTTTGGAGAATTCGAAGCATCAATCCAACCAATTTGATGTTCTTTCACCATGGATGCAACTTCTGCATTTTCATCCATAATCGCTAAAATAGGTCGATTTGCTGCCATACTAAAGTAAGCTTTACTTGGCACACCTAACCCAAACATACCATCAGCTAAAGTCACTATAGCAATATCACAAGAACTCAAACCTAGACTACGTTTATTGCTTGGTAGTTCATTTATATAAGCAACATTATTGAGTTTTTTATCACTCTCAATATAGGATTTTACTAATTCAACAGCACTCCCTCCCCCAACGAATAAAAACTTTGCTTGAGGATGTCTGACTAACTGGATTGCTTTGATCAAATGATCAATTCCTTGTACACGCCCAATATTTCCAAAAAATTGAAATACGATATCATTTTCCCAGTTTAGCTGCTTTATCAGCTCTGAATCATTTTTATCCCGTAATTCTATTTCTCTAAAATCAACCCAATTAGGAATAACCGTAATGTCTTTTTTATATTTCTTTTGACGTAATACCATTTCCATATCACGACCAATCACAATAATCTGATCTGCTTGAGCATAGATAAGATTAAAAGTCATATCTAAAAATTTAAAAAAAATAGATTGTTTATTTAAGATTCCTGCAGGCACAAGATTCTGAGGAAAAACATCATGTACTAAAAGAGACCATTTAAAAGGTTTAAATATCTTTAATAAAGCAATCAATACCATTAAAAATAATGGATTTGTACCAGAAACAACCTGTGTATTACTCTCCAAATTACCTTTAATTTTTTTATAGAAAGCATGTGTTTGTTTTATTTGCCCCCAAACTCTAGAGATCAGACTATTTTTGTTGTAAGTAGGTGAATCAAATAGATTCAATTCAACCTTCTTATCAAAATGATCTGGAATATATTGCTCATCCGCTGGTGCAATTACAGATATATGATCTGTAATTGCACTTTGCGCCATTTTTTGAATAATCTTATGCCAGAAGTAACCTGTCGAGTTTTGTTCAGGCAAAATAAATTCAGAAACGATGATAATTTTTTTCACGATATGAGCCTTAATACTTCTTCCATACCACACGGTTAACATAGTCGGTATAGCTTAAAATTATACGCGCCACCTTTTCACTCACGTTTGGCATACTGTAGTCAGCAACTAAGCGCAATAATCTTTCTTCGCCACGTGGTTGATGATCTAAAATCTCTAAACCTTGTAAAATCCGCTCTGCAGTTAAACCCACCATCATCACCGCAGCTTCTTCCATACCTTCAGGACGTTCATGCGCCTGACGCAAGTTCAAAGCAGGAAAATTCAGAATAGAAGATTCTTCATTAATGGTGCCACTGTCCGACAATGTTGCTTTTGCAGAAAGCTGCAACTTGTTGTAATCACTAAAACCAAGAGGTTTTAATAACTGAATAAGTGGATGAAATTCAATATTTAGCTCTTCAATACGCTTACGGGTACGAGGGTGCGTTGAAACAATCACAGGATATTGATATTTCTCAGCCACTGCATTCAGCATCTTAACCAGATCTAAAAAGTTTTGATCAGAGTTAATATTTTCTTCACGGTGTGCACTGACAATAAAATATTGATGCTCTTTTAAACCTAAACGATCTAACACATCTGAAGCTTCAATTTTAGCCTTATAGTGATTTAACACTTCAAACATGGGGCTACCTGTTTTAATCACCTGATCCGCAGGTAGGCCTTCTGCTAACAAGTAATCTCGTGCGATCGTACTATAAGTTAAATTAATGTCAGCAGTATGATCGACAATACGACGGTTAATTTCTTCTGGCACCCGCATATCAAAACAACGGTTCCCAGCTTCCATATGGAAAGTTGGAATCTTACGACGCTTAGCAGGAATGACCGCCATACAGCTATTGGTATCACCCAACACAAGTAATGCTTCTGGTTGCACTTCTTCTAATACTTTATCTACAGCAATAATCACATTACCAATCGTTTCTGCACCTGTTGCACCAGCAGCATTTAAAAAATGGTCAGGTTTACGAATACCCAAATCGGTAAAGAAAATTTCATTGAGTTCATAATCATAGTTTTGGCCCGTATGTACCAGAACATGATCAAAATATTGATCACACGCAGACATAACACGTGATAAACGAATAATTTCAGGACGCGTTCCAACAACGGTCATTAATTTTAATTTCTTCACAATCTTAACTCTTAATATGTTAGTGGCATGGCGTAAGTATCTGGTTTTTCACGGTCAAAAATTTCATTTGCCCATAACATGACCACCATTTCTTCATTACCAATATTGGTAATGTCATGCGTCCAGCCAGGTACTGTTTCTACAATTCGTGGTTCGTCACCACACGTTTCAAGTTCATAGAACTCACCTGTAACCACATGCTTAAACTTAAATAATGCCTTACCTTTAATCACCAAAAATTTTTCTGTTTTGGTGTGATGATAATGTCCGCCACGCGTAATCCCCGGATGTGCAGTAAAGTAGGAAAACTGCCCTGCATCGGGCGTTTTCAGCATTTCAACAAATACTCCACGCTGGTCGCCATACTTAGGTACGCTATAGTCAAACTGTTCAGGCTTTAAAAAACTTAAATAAGTTGAATACAATGCACGGGTTAAACCAGTACCCACTCGATCTGTAATCAAGCTTTCACGTGACTGTTTAAAACCTGCCAGCATTTTAGCCAACTCACCTACGCTGATTTGATATTCAGGTTGTATGACAAAAACTTGTTCTACTTGTTGTGTACCCTGAATAATATTCCAGAATGACTCTACGACATCATCCACATAGACTAGGCGAATAAGCGCATTTTCATCATGAATCTGAATCGGTAAGTCATGTGCAGTGTTATAGCAAAATGTTGCAACAGCCGAGTTATAATTTGGACGTGACCACTTACCGAACACATTGGCTAAACGGCAAACATAAACAGGATTGCCCTGCTGCTGCTGCAGTTCCAATAAAACCTGTTCACCACCCAATTTACTCTGGCCATAGGCATTATCACGTTCTGCCTGAATAGATGACGAGAGAATAATAGGAGTCTGCTTTTTTGCTCGCTTAAGAATATTTGCAATTTTTTGCGTCAGCGTAATATTTCCCTCAATAAACTCTTGCTCATTTAAAGGGCGGTTTATTCCCGCTAAATGTACAATCCAGTCCGCAGCAAGTACAGATTGCTCTAACTCTTCTAAACTAGAATCTCGGTTAAATTTTAAAACTTCGATTTCTGATTCTTCAGACAGGAATTGAATGAAATTTTTTGCAATAAAACCGTTGGAACCTGTGACTAAAATTTTCATGTTTAAGCCTCTGGATCTATATATTGACCTTGAGTTAAAGCACGCACAAATTCAAGTTTTAATAATAACTTTTTCATACCTTCAACATCTAAACGCTCGGTATTATGTGAATTATAATCTTCGTATTGAGTAATTTTTAAATCACCATCTTCTACATATTTTTCATAGTTCAGGTCGCGTTGATCTGCCGGTACTCGGAAGTAATATCCTTGGTCTATTGCAACTACCATTTCTTCACGGCTGAGTAAGGCTTCATATGCTTTTTCACCATGACGCGTGCCCATAATTGAAACAGGATGATCTTCTACATTGAGCAATTCTTTTAATGCTTGAGCTAACACTTCAATCGTTGCTGCTGGAGCCTTTTGTACGAAAATATCTCCATTCTGACCATGCTCAAATGCATATAACACTAGATCGACAGCATCATCCAAAGTCATCATAAAACGTGTCATATTTGGATCTGTTATTGTCAAAGGTTTCCCTTGACGAATTTGATCTACAAACAAAGGAATCACTGAACCGCGTGATGCCATAACATTGCCATAACGCGTACAGCAAATAGTTGTATCTAAGTCTTCTAAATTACGTGATTTCGCCACAATGACTTTCTCCATCATTGCTTTTGAAATACCCATGGCATTGATTGGATAAACAGCTTTGTCTGTACTTAAGCACACCACACGTTTTACGCGGTTCTGAATAGCCGCCTCCAGAACATTTTCTGTACCGAGCACATTGGTTTTAACTGCTTCCATCGGATGAAATTCACAAGATGGAACTTGCTTAAGTGCAGCAGCATGGTAAATATAATCTACACCACGCGTTGCATTAAGCACACTATTATAATCACGTACATCACCGATATAAAATTTCAGTTTAGATGAATGGTATTTTTTACGCATATCATCTTGCTTTTTTTCATCACGACTAAAGATACGAATTTCTTTAATATCTGTTTCTAAAAAGCGTTTTAGAACTGCATTACCAAATGAGCCTGTGCCGCCTGTGATCAATAATGTTTTTTCTTTAAACATATTATTTATCTACCTTATTCAAACAATTTTCAATAATCTGTGTATATTTAACTGCACGCTGTCGTGCTGTCGAGAAATTTTCAGCATGTTTTTGTGCAGCTGTTAATTGAATATCTAATTCATTATTATTTTTGTTTTCGATAAAATCATTAATCATAGCTGCAGCAGAGTCTGGATTCATTGGCTCAAAATAAAATGCGAAGTTTAAGCAAACATCTTTTATAAAACCCCTATCTGAAGCAAATAACGGTTTTTTCATTATCATAGCTTCTAAAGGAGTTGCCGAAAAACATTCTAGAAGACTAGGAAATATAATCGCATCCATTTCTTTATAAAAACTTGGACACTCATTTACTTTTAATGGACCTATATTAATAATGTTCTCCCGAAAACAAGAAGACTTATTAAGCCATTCCTCTTCATTAAAAGTTACATAAAAATCAACATCTTGATTATATTTATTTTTCAAAATCTCTTTTACTTTAGGTAATATATTAGTATTTTTATGAAAATAATCACGGCTAATTAAACCAATCTTCATTTTATTAGAAGGCATAATCTTAATTTTTTCCCACTTTTGAGGAGAAAAATAAACATTTGAGACAGTATTATAAACAACCTCAACATGACTATCTTTAAAAATATTTAGTTCAACTAAACGTTGCTTGACATGTTCTAGCTCCACAACACAGAAATCTGACTTTTTGAAGAACTTTTTCTGTAAGAAGAACTTTAGTTTAAACTTTAATTTTTCTACACTTGATAGCATGCTATAGCATTCATTATTAGGATAAATAATCCATGGCTGAGCAAAACCAACTAAATTTATTCCTTTGATTGGATGATAGCAAGGACCAAATATTGTAAAAACGAGATCATAAGCATCAAATAAATTTATATTATTTTTATAATTTTTTAAACCAAAGATATTATGAACTTTATAATTTTTAAAAAAACTTTTAGTAGATTGATTAATATTTTTATCTACTTCAGATGAAACAATAATATCAAAGTATTGAGTGATATTATTTGAGACAAATGGCAACTCATTAATAAATGAGCTAGCCACCTGCACTCCGCCACCACTATGCAAATTAGCCGCGTTAATCAATATTTTCATAACGAAATCCCAAAATAAAAGTATCGACAATCACTTACTGAAATGTGCTGTTCTCAGCATGAGAATTAAAAGAAAGATAAATAAATAAGGTAAAAAAATTATATTATCACCAAAAAAATAATTTCCAAAAAACATGAAAGCAATAGGCTTCAATAGACAAGCTAAAAAAACAAAGAATTTAATATTTCTTACACTCACATTATAAATAGACTGAATAACCAAACCAATAACTAATGAATATAAAAAGGCCCCTAAAACCCCCATATCATTAATGAAATAATATAAATACGTCTTTGCATTAAAGAAGTCTGTATTAAAATCTGTTAGACCAACCAAGTTACTTTCATAGTCTGCCTTAAAAAAAGGGTATAAAATAAACTTCATCCCCCCCCAGAAATAAGTAGGCGTAAAATTTGAATTAATTAGCGCATTCAAATTTTGAAAGTTCATTGCTATATAAGTATATATTTGACTAAAAATAATATTTAAAAATCCATCACCGAATTGTGTAGATACCCTGCTCTCATTAGATATTCTAGAAACTCCTAAATAAATAAAAGAAAATACTAAAATACTAGATATAGTGAAATATTTTAAAGAAAATTTAAATTTTCTAGGAAGACTATAGAAGTAAATAAATGCCAAAATAATAATGACAAGTTCACCACGAGAAACCTTATAAAATACAGAAAGGATTATAGAAAATAAAATAAAACAAACTAATAAAATTATTCTACTACGCTTTAGACTAGATGAAAAAAATAATTCAAAAAGACAAAATACTGCTAAAAATGGCGTTAGAACGTCAAATAAATTAATTATAGGTAAAGCAGGAGGAACAATACTTTTTATATCAATAACACCATCGAGATTAAAAAATGGAGGATTAAGTAAAACCAATTTAAATCTTAACAAAAAATTTAAAAAAGAAAAAATAAGCAATGTATTAAAAAAAACCTTATATTGCAATCCAAAATATATTTTTTTCTCTTCAAAAACAAGCTTATTTAACCTATAAGAAAATACAAAAGGAAATATAAAGAAAATACCAGATAGATAAACAATACAATTTGTTTCTAAAGAAATATTCTGTTGAATACCAGCATCATATAGCGAGCTTATATTTGCAATTCCAGCTGTAAAAAACCACAAAAAAATACCGATGCCTAAAGGATGCAGATAGTCTTTTGTTTTTATAGATATAATATAGTAAAAAAAAATTGAACTAAATAGGAATAAAAAAGAAATCATTACTCCACCTCATGATTATTAATTTTTGAAAGTATTTCTTGATATAGAAATATAGTAAGAATATAGCCAAAAAAAACTAACCAACCTGTTGCCAGTTTTGCATAAAGATAGTATTCCAAATTAAATTTTTGATCTTTAAGCATTGGATATAAATAATATATTAATAACACCAAAAAAACAAAAAAATTTGTTATAGTTAATGCTCTTCTAAGATCAAGCCCATTCATTACATGATGATAAATTGCAGTCAATGCAAAAGGGAGAACAGCCCAAGTCACTAACTGCATTTCCTTCACTAGAAATCCATAAGAAGTAAAATTGCTTACAAAGTATGACATTACTAGGTTCATAAAAATAATACCTAAAATTGTAATTCCTAAAAGTATACTAACCTCTTTTATAAAAATAACTTTTCCAGACTCACAGCTTTCACGAATTACTTTTACAAACAACAATTCAGCACAAGTCGCTGGTATTATCATTAAGGCAGTAAAAGCAAATATAATTACACTATAATAGCCGAGTTGTTCACGTCCTAAAGAATAATCTATAAAAAATCGATCCATCACTAAATAAGCAAATACAAAAATTGAATTTATAAACAACCAAAGTGAAGGCTTTAGTATGCCTCTAAAAATTTGCTTAAACTTATTCCAACTAAAAAATTTAAAAAGCTCTAACTCTTTATATAGCAAATTGATTATAAAAAACAAATAACTTATAAGTAGAGCTACCAAGTATAACCTAAAATTATACGACCATATATAAATTAATAGTGAGATTAATAAGGGCAATACCTGATTATAAAAAACCAGCTTTAACATCTTGTTAATGGCATTGGTAGCTCTATAATATGCTTTTAAAATATTAGAGATTGCAATAAAAACTCCAGAAACAGTAAGTATAGTAATAACTATATCTACTTGATTTACTAGAATTGCAATCAAACATACTATAATAGAGCTAATAATAGTTGAAATAAGAACAGTTACTACTAAATATTTTTTTTCTATTTCTTCTGCGGTAGGAATATAGCGATCCAGTGAAAACCTCGTACCCAGATGAGAGTAATCTACAAATTGCTGCCAAACACGAGCAAGCGTAAGACTACCCAACTGACTCGCACTCAGATATTTCATAAAGAGTAAGTTAAGTAAAATATTCAGAAATTGAATTGAATAATTTAGAATAATATACAAGAATCCTTTTTTAAGCATGACTATTTACTACATCTTTTTTAATCTCATCATAGAAGCTGTCCTTCATTGCTTCACCTTTTTTAAAATTTTCAATAATTTCTTTATATTTATCCAAATAAACCTCTGAGTAAATCTCACCTGGCATAATATGGCTTTTAGGTAAAATTTTAGAATGACGTCTACTTTGAGCGACCATATAAAGTAAAACTAATGCTTTATTTATCGTTTCGCTATCTAGCTTATCAATTTTGGTAATACTATCTAATATACTATAGTACTCTTCTACGGTATCTGGTTCTTTAGTTATATCAAATCCGTAATAATAGCCTTTACCAGCAGTTACTGCAGGTATACCAAGACAACTGAACTCTAAACCAGCTGTGCCTTTTGCAGTAACAATATAATCTGCAAAATTGACAATTGAATTCGTATTTAAGTTATTGGGTAGAATATAAATATTATCCAATTGATGCTTTTCTAAAAGCTCTTCTACTGCTCCCTTTTCGTTCCACATATATGAACTAGGGTGAGCTTTAACAAAAGTGTTGACTTCTTTATTTTCATTTAAATGAATTAGAGTTTTAACTAAAAAATCATAATAATCGTTAAACAATAAACCCTCTCCGACATGGGGTGCATCGGAGAAAGCATGAGACATTACCACAATATTTTTTTTATTCTTATCTACTTTTGGAAATATCTCTTTTAACTCATCTAAGCTGTAAGTTTTTTTATTTAAAAATGCATTTTTAACATCTATTTGATCAATGTTTCCATTAAATCTATTTTCAACATAAGCTTTAGCTTCTGCCAAATATTCAGGTGATGATAGTTTTTGATTAAAAAGCTCTATCGAAGGTTTAAGGAAATGTTCTTTGATATTTACAGATGAGTTATAGCATTTATACGCATAAATATCTTTTAAGAAAATCACACTTGTATTATTTGCTTTTTTTAACTGTCTAGGCAACATTCCAAATTCAGCATACACATTATGACTTGTAACTAAATACTTTGGTTTATATTTTCTAATTAAGTATTCATTATTATAAAAGGTCAAGAATGCTCGAAATATTAATCTATAATGCGTAAATTTAATTTTATTAATAGTGTAAGTGTTTGGTTTAAATCGTATTAATGTATCATAAATAAGCTCACCTACCTCAACGCCCTTATGTTTAAGATTAGCTAATTTATTACCATCTTTATATAAAATAACCGTTTTAAATGTTGCGAATAAGGCAGGAATAAAAACTAAAGGATTTAAGAAACCTTTCCACCACATATAAAAATCATTTATATTAAATGATTTATATATGTGAGCTACATCGCTACCGTCTTCATGAAAGCCTCTTAAAAAGACAACAGGCTTAGCCCCTGTAACTTCTTGAACCGCCTTACCTATTCGTGCTTTATCCATGATACTTGCTGGACAGGTAATCTGACCCTCTATTAGGCAATAGCTATTTTCTGCAACAGATGAAACAGATGAGTCTTCTTTTTTCCAATATTGATAGTTGAGTTCGGTGAACTCATTTTCTATTTGATTAGATTTATATGGCTTAACATAATTTACAATAGTCTTTAAAATATTAATCATTGCGGTGATCCTTAAAAATTAGAGACTAAAGCCATCATCTACAATAATATTTTGACCTGTTACATATCTTGATTGTTCAGAAAGTAAGAATAAAACTGAACCTATGATTTCTGTAACATCTAACATACCAGCTCCGTGGGTATGGCTCTTATATGCCTCTAAAAATGGTTCAGGTTGATGATCAAAGATACCGCCTGGACTTACACAATTAATGCGGAATCGACTATCGTTGACATAAGCAACTGTGTATTTGTTTAAATGGAGTGTTGCTGATTTAATTGCAGCATACTCAACAGGCATTGTCATTTTCGTGTTGTTATAGATATCAAACTTTGGAGCAACTACTCCATAAATAGATGAAATATTCACAAGCGAAAAAGGAGTCTGGCATTGTGTAAAATATTTTGCACATTGCTGAGTGAACAAAAACATACCACCTAAATGTAGTGATAAGTTCTCATTAAAGCTTTCCAGAGTTACATCAAAAAAGTGTGAACCATATGTTTTATTACGTGGATATGTTGTATTAACAGCTCCATCAATTTTAAGATCGGTTGAAAAAAATGACTTTACACTTTTTTCATTTGTTACATCTAAAGAAACCAACGATAACTTTTCGTTTGTAGGATCAACCCCCAAACTACTTAATCGAGTTTCCATAGATTCAACGTTTATATCAGCAGCAATAACTTTTGCACCTTGCTCTAATATAGCTGCCACCAAACGTGTGCCTAGTAGTCCACCAGCACCAGCTACTAAAAAGGTTTTATTCTGTAATAAATTTTGCATCAATTATTCACCTTTAATAATAGCTTCAGCTAAACGAAAATCGTAAATATCATCGATATCCACAGCTCTTGCTTTTGGAACTTCAATACTCGCAACTTTTCCTGAAAATAAACCGTAGTTGTTTAATACAAATTGAGGCGTTGTTGCGTAGACTACCGTTGTAATGTCAAAAACTTTGGGAGCATCTTGACGTCGTGACACCTCGCCCTCAGGTTGGTTTACAAGCTCAACAAAACCAGCCTCATTGTGCTTAACCATATTAAAATATGGACTGCGGCTTGCGGGTGTAATTGCAATACAAATATCAGCTATCTCTGCTTGTCTTTTTAAAATTGCAGCTTCTACATCGTTTTGGCTACGTAACGGACTAGTTGCAGGCAAACTAACAAACCCATCAAATGAACCATAGTGCTCAGTTGCCCACTCAACTGCATGACGCCAAGACAACCATTCTGGACTTTGATCGGTCGCTAATTCAGCAGGTCGCTCTATAATGATTGCTCCACCTTCTTTAGCGACTTGAGCAATAGACTCATCATCTGTTGAAACAAAAACTTGTTCGATCAAATCCGATGCTAAAGCTGTATCAATTGAATACTGTAATAATGGTTTTCCAGCCAACGGTTTAATATTTTTTCCTGGTAATCCCTTAGAGCCGCCTCTAGCAAAAATAAATGCAAAATTTCTCATATAAGCAGCCTCATCATTTCGTCACAAATTCTTTCATCTCTACAATCAAACCTACTGTTCTTTCAGCTTCTTGTAGACTAATAGATTGGTTTGGCTGCCCGTTTATTTTTCTAATAAAATCGGTAACCATTTCTAAATACATCTGATTTTTATCCCACTCAGGAGCACTATAAATTTCTTGCCGCTCTTTAGCAGTAATCAGTACAACTTCATTTTGAATTAAATCCCACTCAATACATCCTTCGCTGCCAATAAAACGACATTTACGATGTGCTTTACGCTGCAGGAAATCTAAATGAATATTAACAACAGCTCCTTTCGATGTTGTCATTAATAGATCGGCATTATCCTCGACTTCTAGGCCGAGCTCTTCTGAAGCACGTAAAATGACGTATTGAGGAATAAGTGAACCTAAAATCCATTGAGCATAATCTAACTCATGGCTCAGCTCTAATAGGACTCCTCCACCCAATTCAGTTTTAGCAGACACTGTTTCGCGATAATCTTTGGTAGGCCGCCAATCTGGTAAGTACTGACCAATTTCAATAAATGCATTATATAAGTTTCCAATGACACCCTCTTGTATCATTTGTCTTACTTGCTGTGCTGAAGGTAAATAGCGCAAACAGTAGCCTACTGCTACAGGTGTTTTGTACTGGGCTTCTGCATCAATTAAAGCTTGAGCATCTGTCTGAGTAACTGAAACTGGTTTTTCTATTAATACAGGGATACCAGCTTTAATAAGTGGTATTGCATGTTGGGCATGGAAAGGAGCTGGTGAAGCAATTATTGCAAACTGAACTTGCAACTGAATAATTTCCTCAATACTTTCTGCTATATGACCACTATCAGTTACTGGCTCTTTGGGAATACGACCACTGGCAGACATCACGATTAATTTTGCTTCAGGAAAAAGCATTTTAAGGTTACGACGATGTCGGGTAGCAATATTACCTAAACCAATAACAGCAATATTTTTCATATTATTCTAGGCCCAGCATATGAATATCTTTTTGTGCACGGTTATAGTCTTCCATATGCCCAATATCAAGCCAATATTCATGTAAAGGATAGCTTAAGACTTTATTTTTCTTTTCCATCTGCTGTTCTAAGATAGTTGGCATACCAATAAACTGTGCATTAACTTGAGCCAACAATTCAGGTGAAATGACATAAATACCTGTATTAATATCAAAGAAATAACTTGGTTTTTCAGTCATGCTTTGTATTACATTATCTTCAGAGTTAACTACGCCATAAGGAATTTGATATTGGAACTCTCGCACGCACATCGTGGCAATAGCTTCACGCTTTTCATGAAAGTCCAATAGTTTTTCAAAATTCATGTTTGTTAGTACATCACCATTAATTACAATAAATGGCAAGGTAATATCTGATGCTGGCAATAAACTCAATGCACCACCTGTCCCAAGCGGATCAGTTTCATGTACATATTGAATTTGTACATCTAGCTTTTCACCATTACCAAAATGCTCATTAATCACTTCTGGTAAATAGTGGGTAGAAATATAAAATTTGTAAAAGCCTTGATTTTTAAAGCTTGAAATAATGGTTTCTAGTAAAGGCTTACCACCAACAGGTAACATCGGTTTCGGGCATGTATCTGTGAGTGGGCGCAAACGCGTACCAAAGCCACCAGCCATAATGAAAACTGGGTTTTCTTTACGTTTTTTACGAATCAAGTCATCAAGCGTAATAATATTAACTAGTTGATTATTTTTAATTACAGGTAATGCCAGATAACTTTTTTCACGCATGATCTCAAAAATCTGACGATTGTTTAAGCTACCTTCCTCAATACTATAAGGATTAGTGTGCATGATTGTTTCAACAGCCGCATGTACATCCTGGCCTTTTAAAAGACCTCTACGAATATCGCCATCTGTAATACTTCCGATCAATTGATTATGATCATCAACAACTAAAACAATTCTCAAAGCATATAAATCAAGTAGTTCTAATGCTTTCAAAATTGAATCATTTTTATGCAAAATTATTTTATTAACATCTCTAGTCACGACTTAATTCCTTAGCAGGTGATCCAATATAGACTTTCTCTGGCGCCGCATGTTTCACAACCACGGCTCCCGCACCTATAACAGAATTTTCACCTAAATATTTCAATTGCTCTGGGCTTTTGCCTGGCAAAATAGCAGCATTTGTTCCAATGTAAGTGCCTTGTTGCAAATGAATACAACCAGACACATTAACACCTGGCATGACAGAAACGTAGTTTTCTAGGATACAGTCGTGCCCAATTGTGCTGTTAAAACTTACGATAATAAAATGACCAAAACGACATGAATTTGTAATTCGTGCTCCAGCCGCAATCACCACACCTTTACTATGTTCTAGCGAATCTCGAATGCCATACCCAAGTGATGATTGAGAATGAACCAAATTGGGATAAGGTAAATCAGGATAAGCTTCATATATTCTTTTACGAATCTTTGGATCAGCAACACCTATCGCATACACCGTATCCGTTAATGTCGGAATCACTGATTCTGGCAAAATTGGGAAACCGAGTAAGGTGTCACCATCTTTGGCATTTCTTTCTAAAAAATATATATGGCGGTAGCCTTGATCTATTGCTAAATCTACTAGCTCTTTTGCAAAACCACCCGAACCAAAAATTGCCAGCTTTTTCATTTAAATTTCAATAAAATCGTTCTTTTTAAAGCTACGTTTTGCTTTTGTACCAACAACATCCCAATACTTATTTGGTTCTAAACAGACGCGACCAGCTCGTTTTGTTGTGACATTATCAGAAGTTAAAAGCTCCCCTTCCGTAATATCTGTTTTCGCCACAATACTACGACGTACTAGATAATAATTGTCGCTTTCTTGCTCTAGCATAAATTTAATACCATCGCCCAAAGCTGCATGTGTTTTATGCAAAATTTCGATATAATGCTTAAATTCATCCGGCTCCATTGATGCTGCATGATCTGGACCAGCCATCATTTTATCTAATGTAATATGCTTCTCGAATATGCGAGCACCAAGACTTACCCCAATAACCGCTGCATATTCATCAAGCGTATGATCAGAAAATCCTGTTGCTAAATCAAACACATTTTTTAAAGTTGAAATGGCTTTAAGATTACTTTCTTCAAATAACGCTGGATATTGAGTCACACAGTGTAAAATAGAAACCTGTTCTTTCAACTGTTTACGTACTGAAATTTTAGAATAAGCTTCTCTAAATAACTGCTGAGATGGTCGAATATCTGTTCCCTTATCGATAACAAATGCAAATACTGATAAGGCTTGTTCAATATCACCCAAGCTAGCTGTCCCTGTAGATAAAATGACATGCTTTTTTGAACATGCAATTTCATAGAGAAACGGTAAATTTGAAATATCAGCAGATGATACTTTCAAGTAAGGTACATCAATTTCATTTACCAAGAACTTCAAACTATCAGAGTCAAACGGCGTTGAAATAAAAGTAATTTGGTGTTCATCACAAAATTTCTGTATTTCTTCTGTCTGCTCGTAAGTGAGCTCTAAACTTTTTACAAGCTCTAATTGGCTTTGACTAGAACCCGTATTTTCTTTTTGGTATGCGGCCATTTCAGTTTGATCAGACAGCAAACTATCTGCTTTAAAGGTTTGAAACTTAACAGCATTTGCTCCACAGTCCTTGGCTTTTAAAATAAGCTCTTTTGCTAACTCTACAGAGCCATTATGATTTACACCAATTTCTGCAATGACATAAATTTCGTCTTGATTAAAGATCATAAAATGGTGCCTTCTTTTTAAAATCCGTAGTTTTAATAAGTTCAATTATTTTCTGAGAAGTATTTCCAAACCCTAAAGGTGGAACAACTTGACTCAATTGATCATCTGGAAAATCTATTGCTTTTTGCAAAGCTTCTAGAATTTCATTTTCGTCTAATCTAACATCAAGGATAGATTCACAACGTAGACGGCCCTTTTGACGATCGCCGATATTGACTGTTGGAACCTGTAAAGCCGGAGCTTCTGATAAGCCACTCGATGAATTACCTACCATAGCCAAAGCATTTTTCAAAACACTTAAATAATTTTGAATACCAAAACTCTTTACAAGCAATACACGATCTGGCATCTGTGCTTTTAAATCAAGCATTGCTTTCACAATATTAGTATTACCATTATCTGCATTTGGATAACTAAAGACAAAATTGACATCTTGTATTTGCTTGAGTGCATCAAATAAAGGTGCAACATTTTCCTCTAGCAAATTAGTTTCAGGATGATAAGTGATCAGAAAATATGGTTTCGAAAAATCAAAATGATATAATTCACTCAATTCTGCACTATCTTTAAATGTTGTACGCTGGATATGATCTAAGCCTAGTGCGCCAACATTAAATACCTTGTCTGGTTGCTCACCTAACTGAATAATTCGTTTCTTATATTCCTCTGCCGCAGCAAAATGAATATTAGACATTTTAGTGACCGCATGACGAATTGATTCGTCATATGCACCTTCAGTGATTTCACCACCATGCAAATGTGCAACAGGCACATGCATGATTAAAGCCGCTTGAGTCACTGCCAACGCTTCGAAACGATCACCCAAAACAACTAATAAATCAGGTTGCATTCGTTTTAGTGCATCTGAAAATCCAAGTAAGCCAACACCCATTGATTTCACAACAGCAGACGATGTATCAGATGACAGCAGCATTTCTACCGACTCGGTAATTTCAAAACCATCTTGAACAATAGTTTTCCAAGTTTCACCATGCTCAGGTGAATAATGCATAGCCGTAGCTAGAATTTGTAACTCTAGCTCTGGATCTTGCTGAATATCTTGCATTAACCAATACAGTAAACCATACTCAGCTCGAGTTCCTGTAAAAACAGCTATTTTTTTCATTCGTCTTACTCCAGCGGAACCGAACTTGGAATATTTACAACTCTTTCTTCCAACCATAATGAGTTAGTTAAATCGCCTTGTAATGCATTTTGGTACATTGGTAATCTGGTCATTAAAGTCCAGATTGGACGAGTCATAATTTTATTTGAATTGGTTTCATCCAAAATCAAATCACGCTGGGCTTTATTTTTACAAATAATGGCATTTAACCAATAGTTAGATTGGCAGTCTTCTGGCTCTACAACAAATGAAATATCACTATCTTTAAAGAAATTTTGATATTGCTGTGCCAAATTACGCTTTTTAACAAGAAAACCTTCTAAGCTTTCCATTTGTGCACAACCTAAAGCAGCATTCAAATTAGGTAACCGGTAGTTAAAACCATTTTCATCATGATAGAACTCATAGGGATGTGGTATTTTGGCAGTTGTCGTAATGTGCTTCGCTCTTATGCCAAGTTCTTCATCTTGACATAAGATCATACCGCCGCCGCCTGTGGTAATGACTTTATTTCCATTAAAACTAAGTGCTGAAACTAAACCAAAAGTTCCGGTATGTTTACCTTTGTAGTAAGAACCTAGACTTTCAGCAGCATCTTCAACTAATGCAATATTCCACTTGGTTACAACCTGTTGAAGCTCATCAATTTCAACAGGATGACCAAATGTATGCATTGGCACGATTGCAGAAATACGTTTATTGGTTGCCTTGTGTTTACATACACCTTGGTCATCGATAAAAGCGTTTTCTTGCAAATAAGCGTCTAATGCCTTTGGGCACAAACCGAGTGTCTTCAATGAAACATCAGTAAATAATGGTTCCGCACCGATATAAGACAAGGCGTTACAAGTTGCGACAAAAGTCAAAGCTTGTGTAATTACGATATCCTCGCGCTTTACACCAGCTAATAAAAGAGCAATATGTAATGCAGCTGTTCCATTAACAGTCGCAATAGCTTTAGCACAGCCTGTAAACTGTTGAACTTTGGCTTCAAAGTCGTTTACATATGCCCCAACACTAGAGACGAAAGTACTATCAATCGTATCTAACACATATTTTTTTTCATTACCAAGAAAACGAGGTTCATGTAATGGAATAAAATTATTGGTACGATAAATGTCTCGTACAAATTGATTAAATTTAGAAGTATCCATTACATTTTCCCATCTAAATATAAACCTGTTTCTTTGTGTCCAAAGTTAGGCATCATATAATTAAATAGATCAACAATTTCTTCTTTATTCCACTGTTTATTTAGAAGCATCGCATGAATCTTTTCTTCGAATACATGCAACTTATCTTCTTCAACATTTAGCTCGTTTTTAATAACACCTAAATTATTAAAACGTTGCATGTCTAAAGTTTCATTATCGGTAAAGAATTCTTCGAAATCTTTCTCGCCAGTAGTTGTACTTCCTGTAAATAAACAAGGCCATTTACCTTGTTTTGGTAAAGTCTGAATTAAGCTACGTGCTTCATCCTCAGACTCACACAAATACGGCTCATACCCAAGGTTATTAAGATATTTAACTGCTATATCAGCAAAAGTAATGAGATGTAAATGCTCGCTAAGTTTGGGGAAGAAAATATCTCTGTTCTCACCTAATAAACAAGACATGAGGCACAACTCACCTGATTCTTTTGGAGTAACGAAATAACGGCGAATATCATTTGGCGCAGCAATTGGCTGATTTTTCTGAATACGTTGATTAAAACCATGGAGTAAAGAACCATCTGAAAATGCAACATTTGCAAAACGAGCTGTGGAAATATCAATATGCTGACTTTGGCGCATAAGGAACATTTCCATAATACGCTTTGATCCACCCATCATATTGACAGGATTAGCCGCCTTATCTGTGGAGACACAAAAATATTTTTTTACACCTTTTTCAATTGACTGCTTTATTGTTTTTTCAGTATTTAAAATATTGACCTGAATCATACGCATTAAAGTATAAGGATCTTTTTCACTACGCACATGTTTCAAGGCTGATAAATTAAGCAAATAGTCATATTCACCATCATTTTGAATAAAAGCATCATATTCAGTGGATCCAATATCTAAGGCAAAGGTCTGAAAATCCCCATCTATATACCCAAATGAACTGCGGATATCTCGCACAACTTCGGTTAAATTATTTTCGGAAATATCAACAACATGAAGCTTTAGTGGATTACGTTTAAAAATTTCTTTAACAACTGCCTGACCAATAGAGCCAGCACCCCCTAGTACTAAAAATTTTGAAGATGCAACAATATCTTTTAATTCTTTATCCCATGCTTGGATATCATTTATAAAAAGTTCTTGTGTACGACCAATCAAATGAAGCATCATATCTCTAGACATTTTCTTAACATATTCCAATTTCAACCAGTCTGACTGAAAAATTCTACAGATTACTCTTCTAGAACTTTCATGAAGTATGGCTCATGACTTAATAAATTTACGAATGCGCATACTAGCAGAAAATTATGAAATCTCTATTATGATTTGTACTTTAGCTTTCTTAAAAATAACAACTAAATGTATATTTTTTGTTAAAATCTAATATTTTATTTATAATTGTTTTAACCAATTTAGAATTGATTATTTACTTTTTAAAAAACTGACAACATAGTTACAAATTGCTATGTATATAGTCAATAACTTGGGTAGAATAGCTTCAATTTTAAAATTTAAAAATAATCTTTGGGAAAACGTGTGCGACATTTTCAATTAGCTGCTTTATTGGCAGGCGGTCTTGCTATCACAGGATGTGCAGTCACCTCTGGTTTACAAACCTATGACTTACCTAGCGAAGGAGTTTATCAAACCGACCTAGGCACAGAAGTGAATATCATTAAACTCACTCAAGATTCTATTATGGCCGTTCAGCCTGCGGTACAGAATATTCAACAAGAATATGCCCATCTATTTAACACACAGCACCGTAACTATAATCTGAGTTCAGGTGATATTTTATCTATTTATTTATGGGCCTATCCAGAACTCACCTCTCCAAGCAATATTAGTACTGATCAGTCTGCTCAAGCGAACGGTTTCCAAATTGATTCAGACGGTTATATTCATTTCCCAATTATTGGCCGCTATAAAGCCGCAGGAAAATCACTAAACCAGGTCAATCGTGAATTACGGACTCAGCTATCACGTTACCTAAAAAATCCGGATGTAATCGCACGAGTATTATCTTATCAAGGTCAACGTTATTCGGTTCAAGGTAATGTTCTGAAAGGCGGTCAATTCTATTTAAGCGATCAACCTGTTAGTGTTTATACCGCTTTAGGAATGGCAGGTGGTGTAAATGCAGCGCAAGGAGATAATTCTTCTATTACCTTAGTACGCCAGGGACGCTCATATAGTCTGAATACTGTAGAGTTAGAAAAAGCTGGCCTTTCACTACATAATCTGCTGATTCAGCCCAATGACACCTTATATGTCAATAATCGTGAAAATCAGAAAATTTATGTGATGGGTGAATCCGGCAAAAATCAGTCATTACCCATACGTGATCAAGGCATGAGTCTGAGTGATGTATTAGGAGAAAGCCTAGGCTTAAATCCACTTTCTGCCAGTCGGAGTAAAGTTTATATCGTTAGAAGTCAGCCGAATGCACTTCATACTGAAGTCTACCAGATGGACTTGACCAGCATTGCGGACTTTGGTCTGGCTAATCAGTTTAAAATGCGCAGCAACGATATTGTTTATGTGGATGCATCTGGTTTAGCACGCTGGCAACGTGTAGTGAATCAGATGATCCCATTCTCTAGCGTTCTTTATCAGCTAGATAACTTAGGTAAATAATGAAAATTAAAAATATCTTAATAGTTTGTATTGGCAATATTTGCCGTAGCCCTATGGCCGAATACTTTTTAAAACGGGAATATCCACATTTAGAGATAGAATCTGCGGGTATTTCCGGTTTAGTTGGTCATGCAGCGGATGAAAAAGCCAGTTTATGTATGCAACGTTTTGGGATTGATATGAGTCCACATATTGCGAAAAAACTGGATGCCGAACTAATCAAAAAAGCTGATTTGGTTCTTGTAATGAGTCAAAATCAGCAAAAGCATATAGAACAGACTTGGCCTTTTGCTAAAGGTAAAACATTTAGATTAGGTCATTGGCAAAGTAAAAATGTTGCCGATCCTTATCAGCATGATCAAGCATTCTTTGATGAGACCTGCCAGTTGATTCAAGCTTGTATTGCTGACTGGAAAAAATATATTTAAGTTTTTTAATATTTTCACTTTTTGATATTTAAATTATGAGCCAAACCGCCAACACCGAAGACACCATTGATTTAAAAGAATTATTTTTTTCTTTAATTGCACAATGGAAATTGATTGCCCTGTGCATTATTTTAAGTCTGATTTGTGCCTTACTGTATTTAAGAACCACACCGGACACTTATGCAGTAGATGCCATGGTACAAGTCGAAGACAGTAAAGGTACTTCCGCTGCATTGTTAGGGGATTTATCAAGTATGATTGAACAAAAATCCCCTGCTCAAGCCGAAATTGAAATTCTGAAATCACGTTTGGTATTGGGCGAAGTCATCAGCCATTTAAATTTAAATATTCGTGTATCTGGTACAGAGGATAGTTTCTGGAACCGGCTAATGGCCAACAATGAATATGCCACCGAGTATTCAGAAAAATCTGTATTATTTAAAGATAATCAAAATAGTTTTGATATTCGCCAATTCGATATCCCTCAATACTTCCAAGATAAAAACTTAATTTTAAGCTTGGAGCCAGGAAAATACACTCTAACAGATGAAAAAACTGAACAAGTAGTTTTTTCTGCGCCATTAAACCAAGTGAGTCAATCCTCATCTGAGTATGGCCTCTGGAAAGTAGGTATTTTTAGTCAAGACAGTTTTGATGCCGTTTATAATATACAAAAGCAAAGCCTACCTGCTGCGATGCAATCTTTAACCGCCAATTACTCAGTCGCTGAAAAAGGTAAGATGAGTGGTGTGCTGGGATTAAACTATCAAGGCAATGACAAACAACATATTACTGAAGTTCTGAATGCCATTCTGGCTGCTTATAGCCAGCAGAATATTGAACGTCGTTCAGCAGAGACGGCTCAAACACTTAAGTTTTTAGAAGATCAATTACCTGAACTCAAACAACAACTCGATGTTGCAGAGCGTGAATTTAACCGTTTCCGTCAGCAATATAATACTGTAGATGTGACTAAAGAATCGGAATTATACTTAACTCAGAGCATCACTTTAGAAACAAAAAAAGCAGAACTGGAACAGCTAGTTGCAGAAGCTTCAGCTAAATATACCGGCGAACATCCAATGATGCAGCAAATGAATGCGCAACTCAGTGCAATCAATCAAAAAATTGCTGAACTAAATGGGACTTTAAAACGTTTACCTGAATTACAACGTCAGTACTTACAATTTTTCCGTGAAGTCGAAGTGAAGCAACAATTGTATACAGGTTTGCTCAATTCGTATCAACAACTTCGAATTGCTAAAGCAGGTGAAATTGGTAATGTCCGTATTGTCGATACTGCGGTTGAACCCATTGAACCAATTAAACCAAAGAAATTACAGATTCTGATTTTAGCAATTTTCCTTGGTGGTTTCTTAGGAACATTGCTGGCATTGTTACGTAATATGATGCGCTCAGGTATTAAAGATGCGGCTCAGATCGAAAATGAGTTGGATCTTCCTGTCTATGCCACTGTACCACGCTCCGTTATTCAAGAAAGTCGTATTAAATTATTAAAAAAGAAAAAGAATATTCCTATTCTTGCTGTTAAAGATAGCAGTGATATTGCAATTGAAAGCTTACGTAGTATGCGAACAGCGATTCACTTTGCCCTCATGAATGCCAACAATAATGTAATTGCTATTTCGGGCCCTGCTCCGGAAATTGGTAAATCGTTTATTACCACTAACTTGGCAACTATTTTAGCGCAAGGCGGAAAACGAGTATTAGTGATTGATGGTGATATGCGCCGAGGTTATTTACATAAATATTTCAATGCAGAGGTACAACCAGGTTTAGCAGAACTATTGAATCACCAAAATAGCTATGCAGATGTAGTACAAAACTCTACTGTAGAGAACCTGTTCTTTGTTACTCGAGGCAAAAGCCCAGTCAACCCTTCTGAACTTTTGAGCACGGATCAATTTAAAGCATTTTTAGATCAGGCATCAGCCTCTTTTGATCATATTCTGATTGATACTCCACCAGTCCTTGCCGTGACAGATGGTATTATTATTGCCCAATATGCAGGGGTCAATTTACTGGTTGCACGTCATGGAAAAACCCAAATTAAAGAACTTGAAATTACGGTTAATCGTTTTGAACAGGCCAATGTAAAAGTTAATGGAGTCATTCTGAATGATGTACAAAAAGGTGCAGCGGGTAGCTATGGTTATAATTATGCCTATGCCTATACTGCACATAAAGATAATGACTAATCTATTCTAAACTCAAATTTCACACTCTGTTTGAGCAGGGTGTGAAATTATCCTTCCTTACATTTATTGCAAATGATTGTTGTTGAAAAAGTCAACTAAAAAACCTATCGTGGTTATAGTTTAAAAGTCCTGAGAATATACAAGAATGTTATCCAAAACACTGCTCGCTACCTTGGCATTAAGTTCTTCCCTCGCCTTTGCACAAGGCATCGTTTTAAATGACCAAAACTTACGTACCGATTTAAACTGGCTCAATCAGCAGGGTGTTATTCAAATCAGTACTTCCACTTGGCCCATCAGTGGTGATGAAATTCAACGTGCTCTTGCCCAAGCTAAAATTAGCAATAATACTCAGCAAAAAGTCATTGATACTGTATTGTCACATTTGAATGCCAATAACCAGTTGTTTAAAGCATCCTTATTTGCAGAAACTGATCAAAAGAATATTCCTCAAGCCTTTGGCGATCAGCAAAAAGCACAATATCAGGCAGGTATCGAGCTAAATGCGGGTAACGAAAACTGGGATGCCAGAATTCATGTGAATGCAGAAAAAGATCTACAGATTGACAATGATCAAGATCTGAATCTTGAAGGCTCATATATCGCTGGAAAATTATGGAATCAATGGCTGATTGCTGGACAGATTCCGACCTACTGGGGTCCTGCACATGATGGCAGTTTAATTCGTGGTGATGCCAGCCGCCCTGTCTATGGCGTGACGATGCAGCGTGCCGAACAGAATGCTTTTGCAAACAAATGGTTGGCCTGGATTGGGCCTTGGCAATATCAAGCCTTTGCCGGACAACTGGATGACTACGATGCTGTGCCTGATGCCAAACTGATTGGCTTACGTGTCACTGCACAACCCTTGCCTTATTTAGAACTAGGTGCATCACGGGCTATGCAATGGGGTGGCGGTGATCGTTCAGAAAGCTTGTCCACACTTTGGAATGCTATTAAAGGCAATGATAACTTTGATAATAGTGATGATGATAAGTCTAACCAAATTGCCGGTTTTGATGCACGCTTAAATTTACAATCACTGGTACAAGTCCCGATAGGTATCTATGCACAATATGTCGGTGAAGACGAAGCAGGCGGCTTACCGGCTAAAAAAATGTATTTGGCTGGAGTCGATTATTCATCAAGTTATAACAATATGCCTTTCCAACTGTATACCGAATGGGCAGACACTCGTACCAACGGCAAGGTACAGGGCATTTCCTATAACCACCATGTCTACACTGATGGTTTTTACCAACATGGCTATCCTCTAGCGCATGCCATGGGTGGTGATGGCCAAATGCTGTCTGTAGGTGGTGATATTCGTTTGGATCATCTCAATCGTGTTAATACACGCATCCTATTTGCGAAATTTGATCAAGCAGCTAATCGACGTGATAGAGGCATTACTAATTTAGCTTTTCCAGCGCAGGATGAATTAAAAGCGCTAGATCTAACCTGGACACATTATCTACGCCCAGATATTCCACTTAAACTGAATGGGTGGGTGGGTGACTCTGAGGTATACGGTAACGATGGCGGTGTATCAATTGGTATCGAATTCCCCTTAGAAAAGGGCTTATTTTCCTATTAAGACCTATTCAACACTCAAGTACGGGTGGTAGCGACAACTTTCCCATAGCTCCCAAAATACTGATGAAACTGAAAATAAAAAACTAGCGCTTGCTGGTTTTTTATTGAGTATCCGATAATGCATCGAGCTGCCCTACACCGACTGAACCAGTCTTTAAAAAGGTGATTGACCCCAGCCCGCTGATAAATCAGCTACTTATGAGAGAGGGGTCAATAATCACCATACTTATCAACTAATATATGGCTCAGTAGCTCAGGACTGACTATACCTTTTATTAATCACTTGCGTCAGCATCAATTTTCTAACCTGAGTGTCACATTGATCTCAAACCACTTTTCATACACTTACTATTTTTTGTAGAACTGTCAATCTAACATTCAGTTTTTTACTCGTATCTCATTCGATACCTGTAGTTGGTAGCCATAGGTGCATTGTGCTAATACTCGCCTATGCTCAATATTAATAGTCTACATATAATCTTGTAGTACTCCGCATTTAGCTTTCGTGAAAGTCTTATTTATCCATGCTTGGTGTTATTTCACCTCTTTTGTAAATAAACTAGTGTCATGAATGCTTTTTTTTGAAAAGCGCGCAGCACCGACTTCCTGATCAGGAGCATTGACTCCCTCTTGACTCAACATCACTTTAGCCGTTTTAAACATAATTTTAAAATCAAGCCATATATTATACCGTTCAACATATTGCACATCTAATTCAAATTTTTCTTCCCAAGATAAATTATTACGTCCACTGACCTGAGCAAGTCCTGTCATACCAGGTTTTACTTCATGTCGTCTCATTTGTTCTTCAGTATAATGTTGAAGAAACTCTTTCATTTGAGGTCGAGGTCCGACAATACTCATATCTCCTTTTAAAACATTAATCAGCTGAGGCATTTCATCTAAACTAGTAGAACGTAATTTTTTTCCAAATGAAGTGATGCGAAATTTATCAGGTAAAGGATTACCATCCTTATCTATTGCACTCCTCATAGAACGAAATTTAATCATTTTAAATAATTTACCATTCTTACCAGGTCTTTCTTGATAAAAGAAAATTGGAGAACCCAAATTTTTTTGAACCTTATAAGCCACTATAATAAAAATTGGAAATAATATAATTAAAGCCATTAATGCAATAACTATATCAATTAATCGCTTAGATACATCTTCTTTACCTTCAAATAAATAAGCAAAGGAATAAAAATGTACTTGAGGTATTAAAGAATTTCTTAAAATTAAATTATCTTTATGCATAAAATACCTAAATTTTTTTTTATTCATTTTATTTGATCGATCTTTTTCTGAAGAAAATTGTATTATTCTACTTCTACATTCACCCTTATTTTCTGAATATCTTTTTAATAAAATATTATTTTCCTCATCAAACAAAGGTTTATATATTAAAATATTACTTTCTTGATTTTTTTTGATTTTATTTTTATATTTTTTTAGATTCATTAATAAACACCTCGATATGTCTATTTTTTTTCAATCATATCAAGAGTGTTATTTTTTAAGTAGAGTTATATTTTAGGTAAAGGCTACCAACCAAAAAATAATCTTATAATAATATTTTTTTATTAAATTTTTTATTTAAATATTATTAATGAAAATTTATTCAATATTGCAACAAATTTTTTACAAATTCTTCAACAAAATAAGCCACTTCGTAAATTATTTCTATTTAATAAGACCTACTACATATTAATAGTAAATAAAGAAAGTTATTGTTAATCGAATAAAATATTCATTACAAAATACAGTACAGCTCACATTAAAAAAAATGTGACAAAATGTAAGGTAATGCTAGACATTGTGATAAAGAACACGAATTTTACATCGGATCAACAGAATCAACAGAATCAACAGAATCAACAGGATCAACAGGATCAACAGGATCAACAGGATCAACAGGATCAACAGGATCAACAGGATCAACAGGATCAACAGGATCAACAGGATCAACAGGATAAACAGGATCAACAGAATCAACAGGATCAACAGGATAAACAGGATCAACAGGATCAACAGGATCAACAGGATCAACAGGATCAACAGGATCAACAGGATCAACAGGATCAACAGGATCAACAGGATCAACAGGATCAACAGGATCAACAGGATCA
>Ga0172372_10002284_pt1 | contig 29272 bp, 30 predicted proteins | sample LakKiv5m_2_FD_114544 | JGI IMG/M metagenome (GOLD analysis project Ga0172372, IMG submission 114544) | Freshwater microbial communities from Kabuno Bay, South-Kivu, Congo - kab_092012_9.5m | ecosystem: Environmental > Aquatic > Freshwater > Lake | place: Democratic Republic of the Congo...
CGCGGAAGACGTCTTCGCCGAATCCGCAGGCTTCCTCGAACCAGCGGAAAAGCGTCCGGCCCGCGGTCCACGCGAAAGGTCGTCCGAGCTGCGGCTCGCGCACGCCGGGGGCTTGCCCGACCAGCATGACCTTGCTGCGCACCGGTCCGCCGGATACCGGGGCCGACGCCATGCGCGCGCACCGGCGGCACGCGTGCAACGCGGCGACGTGTTCCCGCAGCGCGCGGTCGCTCATCGCCCCTGGAAGCGCGGGGGCCGCTTTTCTTTGAAGGCGCGGATCCCTTCGGCGTAATCCTCGCTGTCATAGACCTTGCGGCGGACCGCCTGGATTTCCTCGGCCGTCTCCGCGTCGATGTGGTGCCCGCGGGTCAGCAGGCGGAATTCGGCCTTGAGCGATTGCACGGCCAGCGGCGCGTTGGCGGCGATGGTTTCCGCGATTTTCATGGTGAAGGATTCCAGGTCCGCCGCGTCGACGACGTGGTTGACGAGGCCGTTGTTCCGCGCTTCGTCCGCCCCGACCGGTTGCGCGGTGAAGAACATCTCCTTGGCTTTGTGCACGCCGACGAGGTTGGTGAAATGGACGAGGCCGGACGCGTTGTAAGGGATGCCGATCTTGGCCGGTGTCATGGCGAAGGTGGCACCCCGCGCGGCGATGATGAGATCGCAGGCGGCGCAGAGGTCGCAGGCGCCGCCCCAGACCGAGCCTTCGACCATGGCGATGACCGGCACCGGGCAGTCCTGCACCTTGCGCAGCAGCGACTCCAGCGCGTCGAAATACCCGAGCGGGTCGCGGCGCGGCGCGGGGATCTCGTTGATGTCGTGGCCGGCCGACCAGACTTTCGCGCCGGGCGCGGCGCGGAGGACGATGACACGCACCCCGTCGGCCGCCAGCGCGTCGAGTCCCGCCATCAGCTCGCGCATCAAATCCCCGCTCAGGCTGTTGTGCTTCTCCGCGCGATTGAACTGGAGGACGCCGGCCCGGCCGGCCGGCCATTTTTCCACGAGGGCCATCACCATCTGTTGCTACGCGAGCCGTCTCCGCGAGTAAAGACCGGCCGGGCTCAGGGGGCGGGTTGCGGGGGCAGGCTTTGCAGGAGGCGCAGCGCCTCGTCGCGCGCGTCGGCGTTGCCGAGTTGCTCTTCCAACACGGCGAGGTTGCGCACCGACCCCGGGGCGGGCCGGATGACCACCGATTGCCGCATCAAGGCGGCGGCCTCGGGGCGGCGCCCGAGTTTCCAGACCATGACCGCGAGGTCGTTGAACGCTTCCGCGCTGTCGGGCCGGCGCGCGACGACTTCGCGCATCAACGGTTCGGCCTCCGCCGTGCGCCCGCGGTCGTCGAGGGCGGACGCGTAGTTGTGCATCGCCTTCCAGCTGCGCGGATTCACCTCGAGGGTGGCGGCGAAAAGTTTCAGATCCTCGGACCAGAGCGGCAGACGCCACGCTGTGCCGAGGGCGTGGCTGCCGACCACGACCGCGGCCAGCGCGGTGACCCAGACCTTTCCGTTGCGCACCACGATCATGGCCAAGGCCAGCGCGGGTCCGAGCAGGGCGAGGTAGGCGTAGCGGTCGGCCACGGTGCTGACCACCTGGAAATTGAAGGGCACCAGACCGAGTGTCGGGAGCAACGCCAAGGCGAAGACGAGGAACGGCACGAGATAAATGCGCAGCCGTTGCACCGCGATCAACGCGGCGAGCAGCGCGGCCGGCCCGATCCACGTCCACCACAGCCAACCGGCCGCGTGGGCCGCATCCGGCGCGCGTCCGTAGTCGGCGGCGAGTCCGGCGGGCCACAAAGTCTTGAGCAGGTAAAAGGCGAGCGCATCCCCGGCGACGAGCGGACGCATCCACCCGGGCACCAATCCGACGGCCAGCTCGGCCGCCCACTGCGCGCTGCTGGTCAGCACGACCCACAGCGCACCGATGAGCAGCCATGGTCCGAGCGACAAGACAATCTGCCTCCGGGTCCAGCGGAACGGCATCACCGCGAGCACGCCGGCCACCAGCGGCAGCGCGACCCCCGCGGGCTTGGCGGCGAGCGACGCAAGGAACAGCAATGTCGCGGCCATCCAGCGGGCCGGTCGCGCCGGCCCGCCACCGAACAGCACGACCAGCGACGCCAGCCCGAGACATCCCCCCAGCACGTCGCGCAAGCCCGAGATCCACGCGACCGGTTCCACTTGCAGCGGATGCAGGGCGAAAAACAGCGCGCCCAGCGCGGCGGCCATGGCGAGGCGGACCGCGGGAGTCCCGGGAAAAAATCGTCCCGTGGCGCGCCGCAGCAGGACGAACGCCAGCGCGGTGGACACCGCGTGCACCAGCACGTTGGCGCCGTGGAACCACGCGGGGTCGAGTTCCCCCGCGGCCGCCGGCAGCCCGTCCGTCCACCGCGACCAGGCCGCCAGCCCGGCCCATACCGAGTAGGTCAACGGGATGTAGAGTTGCTGCCACGGCCCGGACCAGAGCGCGCCGACGCTCGACCAGGAAAGACCGACAATGTGCGGGTTGGCGTGCACGTGAATGTCGTCGTCCCAGAAAGGGAGGAAGGGAAAGCCCACCGCCGGCAGGAACACGAGAATGGTCGCCGCGGCGACGACCGCGCCCGCGGCCCGCGCGGCTCTCTGCCTGTCGTCCTTTTGCACAGCGTCCGGCAGCCTGACGGGTAAGGCCGCTCAGCGCAACTCGAGCACGACCGGGCAGTGGTCCGAACCCGGGACGTGCGGGAGGATGCGGGCGGCTTTGACGCGCGGCACGAGCGCCGCCGAGACAAGGAAGTAGTCGATGCGCCACCCGATGTTCCGCGGCCGCGCATTGTTCATGTAACTCCACCAAGTGCAGTGGCCGGGGCCCTGTGTGAAGAGGCGGAACGTGTCGACGAAGCCCGCGTCGAGGAGCGCCTGGAATTGCGAACGCTCCTCGTCGGTGAAGCCGGCGTTTTTGCGGTTGGTCTTCGGGTTGGCGAGGTCGAGTTCGGTGTGCGCGACATTGAGGTCGCCGCAGAAAATGACCGGCTTCTTTTTTTCGAGCTGCTTGAGGTATTGGCGGAACGCCGGCTCCCATTGCCTCGTGCGGTAGTCGAGCCGCGTGAGTTCCCGCTGCGAATTCGGGGTGTAAACATTCACGAGGAAGAATTCCCCGTATTCCAGCGTGACCACGCGCCCCTCGCGGTCGTGTTCCTCCGCGCCGAGGCCGGTCGTGTGGCGCACCGGTTTCCTTTTGGCGAAGGTGGCGGTGCCGGCGTAGCCGGGTTTTTCCGCGGAGTTCCAGTGCGGCGCGTAACCGCGCGGCCACGTCGCATCGGCGACTTGCTCGGGCCGCGCCTTGGTCTCCTGCAGGCAGAGCACATCGGGTTTCTCGGCGGTCCAGAAATCGAGGAGGCCTTTGCCGAGGATCGAGCGCAGGCCGTTGACGTTCCAGGAGATCAGTTTCATGGCAGCCTCCGGCGCAGCGCCGCCTCGTCGACCACCGGCACGCCCAGCGACTTGGCCTTGTCGAGTTTGCTGCCGGCTTCCTCGCCGGCGAGGACGTAGCCGGTTTTTTTGCTCACGCTGCCGCTGACCGTGCCGCCGTGGCGCCGGATCAATTCGGCTATTTCCTCGCGGGGGCGGCTGAGCGTCCCGGTGATGACCCAGGTTTCGCCGGCCAGTTCCTGCGAGGCGGGGGCCGCGTGTTCGTCGTGCTCGCCGAAGTTGAGGCCGTGACGGCGCAGCGATTCGACCAGCTTCCGGTTGTGGGGCAGATCGAAAAAGTCGTGGATTTCCCTGGCCACGATTTTCCCGACGTCCTCGGTGCTTTCCAGTTCCTCGACCGGGGCCGCGGCGATTTTGTCCAGCGTGTGGAACTTGTCGGCCAGCTTGCGCGCCACCGCCGCACCCACGTGCATGATACCCAAGCCGAAGAGCAGGCGCCAAAGAGGCTGCGTTTTGCTCCCGCCGATCGCGGCCAGCAGGTTCGCCGTGCTTTTTTCGCCCATGCGTTCGAGGGCGGAGACTTTCGCGGCTTCGAGCGCGTAGATGTCGGGAAGTGTTTCGACAAGGCCCGCGGTGACGAGTTGATCGACCATCGCTTCGCCCAGGCCCTCGATGTCCATCGCCCCGCGGGCGGCGAAATGCTCGAGGCGGCGGCGGATCTGCGCGGGGCAGTCGGGATTGAGGCAGCGCACGGCGGTGAGGTCGGGATCGCGGAAAACCTTGCTGCCGCAGGACGGGCACTGCTCCGGCATTTTGAATTTCTTCTCCCGGCCGGTGCGCGCCCCGGTGTCCACGCCGACCACGGCGGGAATGACTTCGCCGGCTTTTTCGACGAAGACCCAGTCGCCGACGCGGATGTCTTTGCGGGCGATTTCCTCCTCGTTGTGCAGCGTGGCGCGGGCCACCCGGCTGCCGGCGATGGGGACGGGTTCGAGTTCGGCCACGGGGGTGAGCGTTCCGGTGCGGCCGACTTGTACCGTGATGTCGTTCAGTCTGGTGCGGGCGCGCTCGGCCTCGTATTTGTAAGCCATGGCCCAGCGCGGGGCTTTCGCGGTGCTGCCGACTTGTCCGCGGCGGCGGAATTCGTCGAGCTTGATGACCGCGCCGTCGGTCTCGAAGGAAAAGTCATGACGGATCTTTTCCAGTGCGGCGATGGCCCGGCGGACCTCCTCCGCGTTCCCGGCCTCCCAGAATTTCGGGACGACGGGGAGTCCCGCCTTGTGCAGCCACCGCAGCAAACCGCCCTGCGTGTCCGGGGCGGCGCCCTCGACCGCGCCGAGTCCGTAGAACACGGCATCGAGTCCGCGCCGGGCGACGACCGAAGGGTCGAGCAATTTGAGCGAACCGGCGGCGGCGTTGCGCGGGTTGGCGAAAGGCGGCGCGCCCTCCTTTTCCCGTTCGGCGTTGAGGGCGGCGAATTTTTTCTTGGGCAGATAAACTTCGCCGCGGATTTCCACCAGGGCCGGGACCCGGCCCTCGAGCTTGAGCGGGATGCTGCGGATGGTGCGGATGTTCTGCGTCACGTCGTCGCCGGTCGTGCCATCGCCGCGCGTGGCGGCCGACTCGAGCAAGCCGTCGCGGTAGGTCAGCGAGAGCGCCACGCCGTCGACCTTCGGTTCGATGGTCCAGCGCAGCTTGCCGCCGGGCAGGAGGCGTTCGACGCGGGCCATGAATTCGTCCGCTTCCTCGAGCGAATACGTGTTGTCGAGGCTCTGCATGGGCACGCGGTGGCGCGCCTGCGCGAAACCCTCGAGCGGCTGGCCGGCCACGCGCTGCGTGGGGGAATCCGGGGCGCGCAGTTCCGGGTGCGCGTCCTCCAGATCGCGCAGTTCGCGCAGGAGCGCGTCGTATTCGCGGTCGGTGATCTCGGGTGCGGCCTTCTCGTAGTAAAGACGGTCGTGGTGCGCGATCCGGCGACGGAGTTCACGGACGCGCGATGAAACGTTCGAGGCGGGCATGGGAGACGAGCGTCCATAATGCGCCGGCCAGGGCGCCGAGGAAATCCGCAATCCAGTCATAGAGGTCGCCGCCGGTTCGGCCGGGCGTGAAAGTCTGGAAGGCCTCGTCCGCCGCGCCGAAGGCGGCGACGAGAAGGACGGCAAGCACGATGGGTCCGGCGGCGGGAGCCCGCGGACGCGACAGACGCAAGGCGGACGCGGTCAGCCAACCGCCGGCGGCGAAGGCGGCGAAGTGGTTGAATTTGTCCCAGGCCAGCAAGGACGTGCGCGGGAGTTCGTCGGGTGTCAGGGACGACAACCACAACACGCCGCCGGCCCACGCGAGCACCGCCAGCCAAAGCAGGGTCGGGAAGAGGGCGCGCCGCGGCATCGCGCTACGGAACACGGACAGCGCGGAGCGCTCAAGCAGGATGTGGGGTTGGCGAAATTCGCGCAAAGCCGCGACGCGGCGGCCCCATGGACAGAGGGCAGGACGCTCCGCGAGGCACCTGGCACGCGGTTTGCTCATGATTGATTCAGCCTGCCTCACCGCGGGCCGCAGCCTGGTTGATCCGCGAGCATGACGAGTCCGGGGGGAACTCTCCATGGCCGGATCAACCGGGCTGTTTTGCTCCCGGCAAAACGATGAACCCCCCATGCCGGTCGCCGAGGATCTCCAACGAGCGCCGTCCGCGCACCGCCCACTGCCATCCGACCAGGGCGCAGAGCAACGCGTCGGTCATGTCCTCGGTATCCTTGGTCCAGGTGGTGCGGAGCATCCGGCGGGTCGGGAGGTCGTCCGCGATTTCCGGCGCATGGTCCGCCAACCACGCGCGCAGCAGGCGCTGCAGGCGGGCGAACTCGCGGCGGCGCGCGGCGACGGGACCCCGCTTGTATTTGATCGTGCGGCCGAGCCCGAACCACCGCACGGTCGCGGGGTGGGGGAAGACCTCGACGAGGGCGCGCGGCACGGACGGCCAGCCGGTGGAAATGTCATAGCCCGAGTCCCGGAGACGCCGCACGACGCGCAGCGGCCGCGCGGCGAGGACGCGGTTGGCCGGATGGACGGCGGCCTGCACGCGGTGGAAGAGCCGGTGGGTCAGACGGTCGACCGGCCGCGCCCCGCGGCGGTTCGGGCACACGACCGGCGCGTCGAGGCAAAGAAGCACCGGCCCGCCGGGCGGGAGGTTTCCGCGCAGGTGCGCGAGGAGGGCGGTGTCCCCGCGGGTGAGTGCGCAGGATACGCCGACGACGCGTTTCCCCTCGCCGCGCAGCAGGCACAGCCCGTCCGGGCGGCGTTCGCCCCACGCGAGGTCGATCCCGGCGACCGCCCAGCGGCGCGGCATGCGGGTCAGAGTCCGCGCGGCGCGTCCGGCGGGTCCCCGGCCAGCACGACCGGCGCGGGCGTGTGCGGCCCGGCGTCCGCCACGGCGGTCGGCTCGGACGGCACGAGTTTCGGCAGGCGTTGGGCCAGGGGCTCGCGGAAGATGTCGACCCGGGCGCCGACACCGACGCGGTCGAAGAGCGCGATGACGTCGCGTGATCGCATGCGGACGCAACCGTAGCTGACCGGGCGTCCGATGTTCCGTTCCTCCGGCGTGCCGTGGATGTAAATGAAGCGCCCGAAGCTGTTGCCGTTATGACGTTCTTTGCCGTCCAGCCAGAGGATGCGCGTGACGATCGGATCCCGCCCGGGCGCGTCGACCGGCAGCACCTCCCCGGTGAAGCGGCGGGATTTGAACACGGCGCCCGGCGGGAGACCGTGGCCGATTTTTTTGACCACGCGGTGCTTGCCGAGCGGCGTGCCGTAACTGCCCGGGGCCGAACTGAGGCCGAATTTCGAGGTCGAAACCGGGAAGGACGCCACGGGCTGGCCCGCGTCGGTCACCAGCATCTTCTGGTCGGCCACGCTGATGTGCATGACGTGGCGGTTGTCCATCTGCATGCAACCGGCCAGCATGACCGGTAACAGGAAAAGGGGCGCACCGACTCGCATCGGTCCTCAGAGTAGCACGGGTCGGAAGAAGGTCGAGCGGCGGACTCTGAAACATCTGCGACTATGTTCTCAATAGAGCTTAGTTGGGCCGCCGGAAAAATTTTTGAACGTCCGCCCCGCGCGGCGGTCGAAATAACCGGTTTGGTTTGCGCCAAGAGCCGCCGGGCCGGTCAGTTTTCTTGTTTTCTGACTGGAATCACCGGCGGCTCACTTTTTTATCTTGAGCGGGGGGGAGGTCTTCCTAGCGTCCAACGCGTGAAACCCGACCGCGCTGCTCCGGATACCGTGCTGGTCGTCGAGGACGAGGCCGATGTGCGGGAGTTGCTGCGTTACCACCTCGACAGGGCCGGCTTCCGCGTGCTGCTGGCGCGCGATGGCCGCACCGGTCTCGACGAGGCGCGCGCCGCGCGACCTGATGTCATAGTCCTCGACCTCATGTTGCCGGAAATGCGCGGCGAGGAGGTCTGCCGCGAACTCAAATCGTCCGGGGCCACCGCAGCGATTCCCGTCATCATGCTGACCGCCAAGGCCCAGGTCGGGGAACGCGTGGCCGGGCTCGAACTCGGCGCCGACGACTACATGGCGAAGCCCTTCAGTCCGCGCGAGCTGGTCTTGCGCGTCCAAGCCGTCCTGCGCCGGTTGCGCGCGCCGGGACCGGGCGGCGTGCTCGTCCTCGGGCCCCTCGCCCTCGACCGCGGCTTGTTCGAGGTCCGCCTCGAAGGCGCCAAGCTCGACCTGACCGCGATCGAGTTCAAGCTGGCCGCCGCGCTCATGGAGAAGCGCGGGGCGCCGGTTTCGCGGGAGACTCTGCTGCGCGACGTCTGGGGCTACCGCAATCCGATCGACAGCCGCACGGTCGACACGCACATGCGGCGTTTGCGGGCCAAGCTGGGCGGGCATGCCGGCTGCTTCGAGACGGTGCGCGGCGAAGGCTACCGGTTCAACGCGGAGGAGGCGGCTGCTTGAACGGGTGGTGGTGGGCGTCCGTTTTGCTGGGCGCCCTGCTGGCGCTTCTCCTCCTGGCGCGCTACCTCGGCGCGCTCCGCCGCCTGCGCGCCGCCTTGCGCCGCATCGCGCACGGTGACGTGTCCCGTCCGCTCCCGCTCGAGCTGCCGCGCGGATTGCGCGCCGCGCAGCGCGACCTCGAGGTCATCGCCCGCCAGGCCCGCGATCTCGACCGGGCCGCCCACCGCGAGCGCGCCGAACTCGATGCCATCCTGGCCAGCATTCCCGAGGGGATTTTCACCGTCGACCGCCGCCTCTGCCTGCGGCAGGCCAACCGCGGGGTGCAGGCCATGTTCCGGCTGCCGTCCCCGCCGGTCGGCCGCACCGTCGTCGAGGCCTTCGGCCATGCCGCGATGCACCGGCTGGTGCAGGAAGGCCTGCAGGCCGGCCAGCCGCACCGCGGGGAGATCACCGTCGACCAAGGCGGCACGCGCCGCGTTTTCGAACTGAGCATTTCGCCCCTCGGACTCGATGCGGACGGACCCGGCGCCGTCGTGGTGGTGCACAACATCACGCGCATCAAGAGCCTCGAGCAGGTGCGCCGCGATTTCGTGGCCAATGTCTCGCACGAACTGCGCACGCCGCTGACCATCATCAACGGCTACCTCGAAACGCTCGTCGACGGCGGCCTCGAGGACCGCGCCATGGCGGAGAAAGCGCTCGGCGTCATGTTCAAGCACGGCGACCGGCTCGGCCGCCTCGTCGACGACCTGCTCACCATCTCGCGCGCCGAATCGCGCGGCGTGCCGCTCGACACGCAGCGGCTCGACCTGCGCGATCTCCTGCGCCGCGTGGTCGAGCAGTTCGACGAGCCGATCCGGCGCCAAGGCGCCAACGTGCGCATCACCACGGCGGACGGGGACCTTTCGCTCGAAGCCGATGCCGACCGGCTCGAACAGGTTTTTCTGAACCTGCTCGAGAATGCCCTCAAATACGGCAACCGTCCGGGCCTGACCATCGGACTCTACGCCGAGCGGGCCGGACCGAACATCCACGTGCAGGTCACCGACAACGGCCCGGGCATACCGCACGAGGACCAGGAGCACATTTTCGAGCGCTTCTACCGGGTGCACAAAGACCGCTCGCGCGAGACGGGCGGCACGGGACTCGGCTTGTCGATCGTCAAAAACGTCGTGCAGGCCCACGGAGGGAGCGTCGCCGTGCGCAGCCTCCCCGGGGAGGGCTCGACTTTCACCGTGGTCCTGCCGGTCCGCCAAGCCAAGCCGGTCGCGCCGCCGCCGTGGTCGGCCGCGAAAAAAACCGCAACCACCGGGGCGGGTCCGGGGTTGGAACCGGTGTCATGAGAACCATCACCATCCTCTGCCTCGCCCTGATCGCGGCCGCCGCGCCGCTCCCGGCCCAAGACAATCCGTCCACCCCTGCCACCCCCGGCTCCCGTCTCAAGGAGCGTATGAAGAACGCCCCCGCGCACGCGTTGCTCACATCCGACGAGCGCGCGCGCCTCGAGGCCGCCCAGGAAAAAGCCAAGAACGACCCGACGGTCCGCTCGCTCCTCGAAGCGAAAGAGAGCCTCGAAGAGCAACTGGCCAGCGCCATGCGCGCCGCCGTGATCGCGGCCGACCCCACCTTGGCGCCGGCGCTGGACAAGATCCGCGACGCCCGGGGCCGCGCCAAGGAGATGCGCAACAAATTCGAGTCCCTCACGCCCGAGCAGCGCGAGCAACTCAAAGCCGCACGCTCGGCCGCCAAGGACGATCCCGCGGTCGTCGCTGCGCGGGAGAAAATGAAAAGCGCCGACTCTCCGGAGGCGCGCCGTGCCGCCGGCAAAGAAATGCACGAAGCCATGAAGGCCGCCATGGCCAAAAAGGATCCGGGTCTGGCCGGACTGCTCGAGAAACTCGGCCCGCCCCCGGGCGGACCCGGCGGCCCGCACCGCCCCGATGGCCCGATGGGCCCGCCCCCCGGCATGGAACAAGAGCTGGAATAAATCTGCGCTGCTCATCAGACGGGGCCCGTCGCACGGCGGGCCCCGTCCTTTTCCGCAGCGCGTCCGCCCTCCGATTTCTTCATTGCAAATCCGCGACCGGATCCTATGTTGATGCTGTCTTTTTCGGACACGACAGCCATGATTGTTGTTACGTCTTGTCTGCGGGCAACTTATGCATCCGGGCGGCTTCTGCCCGGTCTGCGGGCCATCCTGCTGAGCCTGCCGGTTTTCCGGCGGCTCGGGCGCGGCATTCCTGCTGTCCACGAAAAACACACGGAAACGCCATCCGGCCGCGGACTCCGGTCCGCCCGGGCAGCTGGCGCCGCGTCGGCGCCGCTTCCGTTCCACCTCCGCGGGAAGCATCCCCGGCGCCCAGCGCGCGCCCCGCGGTCCAACTGCCATCCATCAACTACCGATCGTTCCAATGAACTCACGTCAATCTGGTCCGCGTCGCCGCCGTCGTGGCGGTCGTTCGCGCGGCTCTGCCCCGTCCTCCCACCCGCGTTCCAGCGACCACTACAAGGTCACCCGCGAACCCCGCAAGCCGGCCGGCTTCTGGGATAAAGTCAAAGCGTTCTTCGGCTTCGCGCCGGAACCCGCCAAAACCTCCGCCAACGGCTCGGCCCGCCGCGAACGACCCCGCGACGAAAGCCGCGAGGCGCGTCCGCCGCGCGAGCCCCGCGCGCCCCGCGAGCCGCGCGAGCCGCGCAAACCAGAGGCTATCGAGGTCACCACGCCGCGTCTCTATGTCGGCAATTTGTCATACGACGCCGCCGAGAGCGACCTCTTCGAGCTGTTCTCCGGCGTCGGCACCGTGGCCAACGTGGAAATCATCAGCAACAAACACACCCAGCGCTCCAAAGGCTTCGGGTTCGTGCAGATGAACAGCGTCAGCGAAGCCAAGCGCGCCGTCGATGAACTCCACGACAAGGACTACATGGGCCGCAAACTCGTGGTCAGCGGAGCCAAGCTCCCGCCCGACCGCGCCATCGGCCGCGACCGCGAGGAAGACCCCGCGCCGTCCGAGGACCGCGCCGGGGAACCCGCCCCGCAGGTCTGATTCCGGTTTTGGTTTTGCTTGCCACGGGCCGGCTCGCGCCGGCCCGTGCTGTTTCCGAGTGATCCCGCCAACCTGTCACTTGTCGCGGCGGGGACGCCGCTTCTACTTTTCTCCCGAGTGACCGACCGCACCATCCTCCGCCAAGCCGTCTTCCTCGCCGGACCGACCTCCGTCGGCAAATCGGATATCGCCCTCGCTCTCGCCGAACGCCACGCCGGCGAAATCGTGTGCGCCGACGCTTTCCAACTTTACCGCGAATTCCCCGTGCTCAGCGCGCAACCAAGCGCCGCCGATCAAGCCCGCGTCCCGCATCATCTCTTCGGCAGCATCCCGTGCACCGGCGAAATGGATGCCGCGCAATACGCCGGCCGCGCCCTCGATGCCATAGCCGACATCGTCGCGCGGGAAAAAAATCCCATCGTCGTCGGCGGTAGCGGACTTTACCTGCAGGCCGTCACCGCCGGTCTCCCGCAACTTCCTGCCATCGATCCCGGCCTTCGCGAGCAGGTGAGGGGCATGACCCTCAAGGACATGCTGACCCGGTTGCAATCACTCGATCCCGCCAGCCTGTCCGCGATCGACGTGCACAACCCGCGTCGCGTGGCGCGTCGCCTGGAGTTGTGTCTGCAAACCGGACAACCCGCCTCGCGACTCCTTCCCGAACCTCCCGCGCCCTCCGGTCTGCGCGGACTCGTCCTCATCCGCGACCGCGAGGATCTCCATGCCCGCATCGCGGGCGACGTCGAAGCACGCCTGTCCGGCGGCGCAATCGACGAAGTCCGCGCGGCGCGAACCACCGCCGGAAGCACCGCCCGGCAGATCCTGGGATGGCGCGAGATCACCGCGCTGCTCGACGGCGGAACCGACCGCGCCACCTGTGCCGATCTTCTCACCGCCGCCACCCGCCGCTACGCCAAAAGGCAGTTGACGTGGTTCCGGGCCAGGTCCACTTTTCCGGCGGAGAATTTGAGCACCGTGACGCCCGATCATCTGGACCGCCTCGCCCGCCAATTAGGCCTCGTTGGATGATCATCACCGCACCTCCTCCCAGCGCTACCGAGAAAACCGTCCTCGTCGGACTCGAACACGATGGCGTGACCCGCTGGGATCTCGAGGAATCCCTCAGCGAATTGCGCGAACTGGCCGCCACCGCCGGCGCCACCGTGGTCGACACCGTCACGCAAAAGCTCCAGCACCCGACCGCCCCGTATTACATCGGCAAAGGCAAAGCCGAGGAAGTGGCCGCGCGCTGCACCGAGACCGGCGCCGGCTCGATCATCTTCGACGACGAGCTGTCCCCCGCGCAGGGCCGCAATCTCGAGAGCGTGACCTCGAAAAAAATCCTCGATCGCACCCAGCTCATCCTCGACATTTTCGCCCGCCGCGCCCGCAGCCGCGAGGGACGCCTGCAGATCGAACTCGCGCAGCTGCAGTATCTCCTGCCGCGTCTCACGCGCATGTGGACGCACCTCTCCCGCCAGACCGGCGGCATCGGCACGCGGGGTCCGGGCGAAACCCAGCTCGAAGTCGACCGCCGCCGCGTGCAGGAACGCATCGCGCGGCTGCAAAAAGACCTCGAGGAAGTGCGCAAACACCGCGCCATCCAGCGCGAAGGACGCGCCCGCCACCAGTGGCCGGTCGTGGCCATCGTCGGCTACACCAACGCCGGCAAGTCGTCGCTGCTCAACCGCCTGACCAAAGCCGGCGTCCTCGCCGAGGACAAACTTTTCGCCACGCTCGACCCGACAACGCGCCAATACGTCCTGCCCAACAAAGTGAAGGTCCTCTTCACCGACACCGTCGGCTTCATCCGCAAACTGCCCCACACCGTCATTGAATCGTTCAAGGCCACGCTCGAGGAACTGAAATCCGCCGACCTGCTGGTCCATGTCGTCGACGTCAGCCATCCGCAATGGGAGGAACACATCGCCGCGACCGATGACGTCATCCGCGAACTCGACGCCGCCGGCAAACATACGCTCATCGTCTTCAACAAAATCGACCGCGTCTCGAATCCGGAAGCGATCGAAGCGGCCTTGGTCCGCTACCCGCAGAGCGTCGCCGTTTCGGTGAAGACCGGCGAGAACCTCGAACAATTCATCGACGAACTGCAAAACCAGCTCTCCGCCTGGCGCTTGCGCGAAAAGTTCCGCATCCCGCAAGGCGACAGCGCCGCCCTCGCCGAGTTGCACCGCGCGGGCCACGTCATCGACATCGCCTACGAAGGCGACGACGCCCTCGTCACCGCCCATATCCCCCCCGCGCTCGAACCCAAATTCGCCCGCTACGCGGTGTCCTGAAATTTTCGAACAGAAGGAAACGAAGGTAACGAAGAAGATCTTTTCCGGAAATTTCCCCCTTTGTGACCTTCGTTACCTTCTGTTCGACATCCGTCCCGTGAAATCCTTCCGCGAAGAACTCTGGTTCGAAGTCCCCGCGCGGCGCGGACTCATCAACATCACGCCCGAGATCGACCGATGCCTGCGCGCTAGTGGGATCAAGGAAGGTCTTTGTCTGGTCAATGCCATGCACATCACGGCCAGCGTCTTCATCAACGATGACGAAAGCGGACTGCATGCCGACTTCGAGAAGTGGCTGGAGAAACTCGCCCCGGAGAAACCGCACGGCCAATACCGTCACAATGGCGCCGAAGACAACGCGGACGCCCACCTCAAGCGCAGTATCATGGGGCGCGAAGCCGTCGTGGCTGTGACCAATGGACGCCTCGACTTCGGCCCGTGGGAGCAGATTTTCTACGGCGAGTTCGACGGACTGCGCCGCAAGCGCGTGCTGGTCAAGATCGTCGGCGAGTAACGCCCCGGCGCGGTCCGGTTCTGCTGGCCAAGACCGACCCCCTCTGGAAAAATCCAATCCGTCAAAATCACCCGTCATGCCCAAAGTCCATTTGCCTTATCCGCTCCCGCCCGAAGCCCGAGCCGTCCTCGAGGCCGCCCCGCGCGTCACCGTGGCCGGATCGGTCGACGAACTGGTGGCGCTCTCCACCCGCGACGCGGTGAACGGCTGGCACGAGGTGTCCTATGACGTTCCGGGCCGCGGCCGCATCGTCGAGGCGCGCGTCTGCGCGGTGAAGAACGGCATCGCCGCCAATTACCTCGAGCCCTACATGCGCCGCCGCGACCCGGATTGCATGGTCATCGGCGACGACCGGCCCACGGACAAGCCGACCTTCCCGGCGCGCTTCGGCCGCGATTTCGGGCCGGTCCGCGAAGAGACCTTCGCCTGGCTCAAGACGCAGAACCTCGCCGTCTTCCCCTTCCTCGCCGGGGTCGACGGCAAGGGTGTCGACGCTTTTGTCATAGCCCCGGACAACGCCGGCTTCTTCGCGCTCGGACTGGCCCTCCTCCAGGGCTTGTTGCCGGCCGCGCAGATCCCGCCGGGTTTCGCGCCCAAAGCCGTCATCTATGTCGCACCGCCTTTCCGGCACACGCATTTCGACGGACGCCAGGTCGTGGTCCACGCGCGCGGCGAGCACTGCCACGAGTTGTTCAGCTACAACCTCTACCCCGGACCGAGCGCCAAGAAGGGCGTCTACGGCGTGCTGCTCAACGTGGGCGAAGGGCAGAAGTGGGTCACCATGCACGGCTCAACCGTGCAGGTCATCACCCCCTACGGCATGAAGGTCGTCATTTCGCACGAGGGCGCCAGCGGCGGCGGCAAGAGCGAACTGCTCGAGCAACCGCACCGCCAGAGCGACGGCACCCTCCTCATGGGACGCAACATCGTGACCGACGACCGCCGCACGCTCACCCTTCCGCGCAGCTGCGAGTTGCGCCCCGTGACGGACGACATGGCGCTCTGCCACCCGTCGCTCGACCGCGGCACCGGCAAACTCGTCGTTGTCGACGCCGAGGAAGCGTGGTTCGTCCGCGTCAACCACATCCGCCACTACGGCACCGACCCTCATCTGGAAAAACTGACCATCGAGCCCGCGGAAAAAATCCTTTTCCTCAACATCGAGGCGCATCCCGGGGCCACCGCGCTCATCTGGGAGCACATCGAGGACGCGCCCGGTCAGCCGTGTCCGAATCCGCGCGTCGTCATTCCCCGTCGCATCATTCCCGGCATCCTCGACAAGGCCGTGGAAATCGACGTGCGCAGCCTCGGCGTGCGCTGTCCGCCCTGCACGCGCGAGCATCCCACCTACGGGATCATCGGCTTTTTCCATCTCCTGCCGCCCTCGTTGGCCTGGCTCTGGCGCCTCGTCGCCCCGCGCGGCCACGCCAACCCGAGCATTGTCGACAGCGAGGGCATGAGTTCGGAAGGCGTCGGTTCCTACTGGCCCTTCGCCACCGGCCGCAAGGTCGACCAGGCCAATCTCCTGCTCCAGCAGATCATCGACACGCCGAAGGTGAAATACCTTCTGGTGCCCAACCAGCATGTCGGTGCCTGGGAAGTGAGCTTCATGCCGCAATGGATCGCCCGCGAATACATCGCCCGCCGCGGCGGAGCCGAATTCGCGGCCGAGGACCTGCATCCGGCCCGCTGTCCGCTCCTCGGTTACCTGCCCGCCTCGATCATGGTCGAGGGCCGCACCGTGGGGAACTGGTTCTTCGATGTGGACAAGCAGCCCGAGGTCGGTGAGGAAGCTTATGACAAAGGTGCCGGAGTTCTCACCGAGTTCTTCCACCGCGAACTCCAGGATCTGCTCCACAAAGACCTCCACCCGAAAGGCCGCGCCATCATCGACTGTTGCCTCCGCGGCGCCACCCACGCGGAATACGCCGCCCTCATCCCGCACGAGTTGATGCGGGCCGGCGAGTGAGTCCCGCCGCGGCGGACCGGGCCTCCATGGCCAACCGCCGAAATTAACGCCGAAGCGGTTTGACCGTCCGGCCGTGGGGCCTATATTGAAGGTTCCATTATGAAAGAAACACCAACCACTTCCACCCCGATGAAATCCCTCCTCTTCGCCGCTGTCGGTTGTGCGGCCCTGCTGGCTGCCGCTTCCACGGTGCAGGCCGAGGAGGCCACCGCCGAAGCCGCCACCCAGGCCAAGACGACCGCCGGCGAATGGGCGACCAAAACCGGCCAGGACGCCGCGGGCGCCGTGACCGGGACGGCGGAGAAGGCCGGAACCACCGTGATGGATGCCGGCAAAGGCATCCTGGGCACGGCCAAAAGTGCCGTCGAAGGCGTGGGCAACACGGTCAAGACCGCCGGCGAAACTGCCGTCGACACCGGCAAAGCACTCATCAACAAGAACCCGGCCGAAGGCTTGGGCAATGCCGCCAAAGCGCTCGGCACCGGCGTGGTTGACACCACCGGCGCCGCCGCGGGCACCGTGACCGACACGACCAAGCAGGCCGTCGGCACCACCGCGGGAGCCGTCGGCGGCACCGTGGGCACCGCTGCGACCGCGGTCGAAGGCACCGCCAAGACGGGTGTCGACGCCGCCAACACCGCCGGCGCCGCCGTGCGCGATGGCGCCAGCGCCGTGAAGGACGCGGCCACCGGCCAGAAAGCCGAGTAATCCGCCCGTCCGGATTTTCCACGCGAGGGGGCTCCTGCCAAGGAGCCCCTTTTTGCTGCGGTCAACCGCGGGGCAGCCACCCCGTCGCCCTGAGGCCGCCCCACACCGCCGCCACGCACAGCACCACGCTGGCCAGCGCGTAGGCCGCCGCCAGCAAGACCTCGCCGCGCCGCAGCAGGTAGACCGTCTCGAGTCCGAAAGCCGAGAATGTGGTGAATCCGCCCAGCAATCCCGTGAGCAGCAGGAGCCGCATCGGCGGCGTGAACCATCCGAGACGCTCGGCGAGTCCGGAGAGGACACCCATGACCAGGCAGCCGAGCACGTTGACGACGAGCGTGCTCCACGGGAACTTCGCCGCCGCGGTTTGGTGCAGGATCCATCCGCCGGCCAGATAACGCGCGACCGCGCCGGCGAATCCGCCGGCGCCGACGATGAGGATGTCCGTGAGGTGGCCCATGATGACGCGCCCGCGCCTTCAATCGCGACGGATGAAAGCGGGGATGTGGATGATCATCATCACGATGGCCGCGGCGGCCAAGGGCGTTTTCCACGGCGGGCCGGCAAGGAGTGCAAGGAAACCTCCGGCTTCGGCCAGAGCGAGTCCGGTGACGAAGAGCGGGAACTTCTTCGCGCGCGCGGCGCGGGGGAGCCAGAGAAAACGCAACACGGCCGAGGCGGCGAAGGTAGCGAGCGCGAGCAGGGCCGCGGCAGGCGGAACGGCCACCTCCAGCCCTGCGGTTTCGAAGGCACCGAAAATCACGAAGAAGGCGGCGACGATGGCTCCCCAAATCACCCACCAGACAGCCGGGGGCGGCGGGTTCATGGGAGGGTTTTCCATGGGAGTCGTTCGAGCAGCTGGTCGAAGCCGAACCCAGTGCCGGGGGGCGGTGCGGTCTGCGGTCCGAGGGCTCGGATTTGGGCGCTGAATTCGTTCGCTTCGTAGAGTCCGACGGCTTGGAGTCCGCCGTCAGGAACAAGCTCGCCATGCCGCTGGCGCAAACGCATGGCGGTCCAGAGCGCGACGGATTGTCCGAGCGGATGGTCCATGCTGTGGGTCACGACGATTTGCATTCCGGCGTGCGCGGCGGCGAGGGCGAGGGGGAAGGTGTCTTGCGCGGCGGGTTTGACCGCGAGGATTTGCGCGCCGGGCCATGGCGGGGGCGTAGCGGGAAGTTCCCAGTCGAGGGCGAGGGGGATTTTTCCGCGTTCGACCAGATGCGACCATGCGCGGGGTTCGTAGGGCATGGGGTCTTCGAGGAATTCGATGTTTGAGCGGATGTCCGGAGTCAGTTTGGTGAGGAATGCCTCGATCGATTCGGCGCCGCCGGTCGTGAAGGAGGCATTGGCATCGAGTCGCCAGCGCAGCGGGAGATCGGCCCATGCGTTCAACGCTTCGGCCTCGCGTTGCGGATCGCGTCCGATTTTGAGTTTGGCCGCATGGTAGCCTTCGGCCACGCACTGCTCGAAGGCGTGGCGCGGAGCGGCGGTCCAATCTGTGAAGAGCGTGTGGCTGCAGACTCCAGGGAGTCCGTCGAAAAGGGAAAGACCGGCGCGGCGTGCGGCGGCGTCGGTGCGGGCGTGACGCAAGGCGAGGCTGGCGAGGGGGGTGGGTTGGTTGTTTGCGAGCGAAGCAAGTTGGTCCTCAAGAGGAGCATGCCCGAATTCTTCCCACGGATGCAGGTCGGCGTAGCCGGTCGTTTCGTCGTCGAATTCGACACGAATCAGTGCGCCGCTGCGCGGACCACGCGCCGCACGCGCCGGATCGGGTCCGGGCTGCAGCGTGTAATGGTGCGTCCGAAATTTCACGGCAGGAGGAAAGCGAGGGCGAGGAGCAGTCCAAACAACGCATGAAGGGCAGCGGCTCGGGCAAGAAGTTGATTGGTTTCGCGCGCGGGCCGGGCTTCGAGACACGCGCGGGCCAGCCACCAGGCGAGCGGGAGGGTCATGAGCGGGAGGAGGAAGGCCCAGAAGAAGCCCAGCGGGAGCCAGAAGATCCCGAGGGCGAATGGTGTCATGACCAGCGCGGCGGTTTCGCGGCGGGCGAAGATGAGCCCGAAGCGGGCGGCGAGGGTGTGTTTGCGCGCGGCGCGGTCGGTTTCGAGATCGCGTAGATTGTTGACGGCGAGGAGGACGCTGGAGTGGAGGCCGATTTGCATTCCGGCGAGGACGGCGGCGGGAGAGAGGGCGAGGGTGTTGAGGTAATAGGTGCCGGCGACGGCGAAGAGGCCGAAAAAGAGGACGACGAAGATTTCGCCGAGTCCGAGATAGGCGAGGGGAAGGGGTCCGCCGGTGTAGGCGTAGGCAAGGAGGAGTGAGAGAAGGCCGAGGGCGAGGACGGGCCAACCGCCGCGAAGGACGAGCGGGACGGCGAGGACGGTGGCAAGGAGAAGGGAGATGGCTCCACCGGTCAGCATGGTGCGGGCGGTGAGGAGACCGCTGCTGGTGGCGCGGGTGGGGCCGAGCCGCTCGGCGGTGTCGGCACCTTTGGCGTGGTCGATCGCGTCGTTGAAATAGTTGGTGGCGATCTGGATGAGGGTGGCGGCGGCGAGGATGAGGACGGTGAGGAACGGATCGAAGGCGTCGGCGGCGAAGGCGAGGGCGGTGCCGGCCAGCACGGGGATCGCGGCGGCGCCGAGCGTGCGCGGGCGGGCGGCGAGGATCCATGGATTCATCGTTGGTGATGGCACGCGGATTGGGGGTGAGGGTCAATCTTTTGCGGTGAAGGGATTGACCGCAGAGGGCGCGGAGGGCACAGAAGGGGAATGATGAGGGGAGCAAATTTTTTGCACCGGCCCGCTGGGCCAGCGGGGCCTGCCCGGGGGAGATTTTTGGGGAGTATAAAAAAACGGCCGTCCCTGGGGATCCGCCTGCCGGCGTGGCCAGCGGCGACGCTACAGGTTATGATGTTGCTCGTGGTGAGCGCCTTTGCGGACGGACGGATGGAGACCCTCTCGGTGGAGTCGGGAAACGAGCTGATTCCGTCGCGCGAGGTGCGGGTGTGGTTGCCGCCGTCTTATGACGAGGGGGAGGCGCGCTATCCGGTGGTCTATTTCCACGACGGGCAGAATGTGTTCCGTCCGGGAGGACCCTTCGGGTGTTGGTTCGCCGAAGATGCGGCGGTGGAGGAAATAAAGACCGGTCGCATGCGCGAGGCGATCATTGTGGCGGTGGCGAATAATCCGGCGGACATGGGGAACGCGCGGATCACGGAATACCAGCCGCCGGAGGACGAGAACCCGCGCCGCCGCGGGCGGGAACCCGGTAGGTGCGATCGTTATGCGGAGTTTCTGGTCGGGAAGGTGAAGCCGGCGATTGATGCGAAATACCGGACCTTGCCGGATCGCGAGCACACCGCGGTGGCCGGATCCTCGATGGGCGGGCTGGTCTCGTTGTGGCTGGGGATGAACACCGATGCGTTCGGGGCGGTGGGGGTTTTCTCGCCGGCTTTTTGGACGAGTCCGAATTTCACGAGGGCGGTGATGGAGGGGACCAAGAAGGACGGGTTGCGGATCTACCTGGACATGGGCACGAAAGAGGCCGGCAACCTCACGGGGGATTATTGGCACGATGCGCTCGCTGTGCGCGAGGCTTTGCTCAAGCAGGGCTACGCGGAGGGAAAGGACCTTCTCTGGAATCCGGGCGAGGGCGACGAGCACAACGAAAAGGCATGGGCGAAGCGGTTGCCGGTGGCGTTGCGGTTTTTGGTGCCAAAGATGTAGCGGCGGTGTCCCCGCCGCTACGTTCCGATGTCGAGAGCGGCGGCGATGGTGTTGGGTGAGTTCCCCTCGAGGCGGTTGTTGACGAAGACGTAGCTCGGGCGCGGGGTCGGCGCGGAGGCCCCGCGTTTGATCAGCGCTTTGATCGCGGCGCGGGCCTCGGGATTCATTTCCTTGGTTTCGCTGTAGGGTCGGAAGCTGTCGACCGCCTGTTGGTAGGCGCGGCCGGGGCGCAGGAGGAAACGGGCGGCGAAGAAGTCGGTCGTGAAGGCGCCGGGCATGGCCATTTGCTCTTGCACCGGGGGCATCTTGGTCCAGCTGTTGAAGACGTGCGCGACGTGGTGCGCGCGGAGGATGTCGAAGTATTCGGGGCGAAGGAGGTTGGGGTTGCGGACTTCGATGGCGTATTGCCAATCGGGCGGGAGTTCGGCGAGGAAAGTGTCGAGCGGGGTGAGGAAATCGCGCAGGCGGGGGAAGTGGGTCGGATGAAAGGTGGAGAACTCGAAGATGAGCACTCCGGTTTTCCCTCGGTGCGGCGAGAGCGGGCCGAGGAACGCGTCGATGAAAAGTTTGGCGTCGAGGAAATGCCCGTTGTCCGCGCCCGCGCGATCGCCGAAGCGCTCGAGCTTGGGGAATCTTTTGACCGTGATTTCGTCGGTGACTTTGAAGCTCAGGCGGAAATCTTCGGGGACCTGTGCGCCGAGGTTGGTGAGATATTTTTCCGAGGGGAAGCGGTAGTAGCCGGCGTCGACGCAGACGGTGGGGAAGATTTCGGCGTATTCCTCGAGGCATGCGGTCTCGAAGCGTTTGTGCGAAAGTTTGCCGCGCGTGAGGTAGCGTTGCCCGTCGTAGATTTGTCCGAGCCAGCCCTCGTATTTCCACGAGGAGGTGCCGAGGCGCAGGTTGGCGTCGCGCGCCAAGTCGTGCGTGGCGCGGGCGAGTTCGCGGACGGGGAAGGCCATGCGGCCTCCGGCTTTACATCAAGGCTTTGAGCCTTGCCGTGAGGTCGGCTTCGCTTTGCAGGCCGACGACTTGTTCGCGGACTTCGCCGTTTTTGAAAAAGAGGAGCGTCGGGATGGAGGAAACGCGAAAGCGGCTGGCCACGCCGGGGGCCTCGTCGACGTTGACTTTGGCCACGACGGCCTGGCCGACGGTGGCGTCGGCGATTTTGTCGAGGACGGGGGCGATCATGCGGCAGGGTCCGCACCATGGCGCCCAAAAATCAACGAGGACGGGGGTGGCTCCCTTGTTGATTTCGCTGTCGAAGTTACTGTCGTTGAGGTTGAGAACGTTGGCGCTGGCCATGGCTGTGATGTGAAGTGGATGGGTTGGCGTTTGGGAGATTTGTCAAAGGAACATCCAGACCTGCATACCGAGGGCGGCGAGGGCGAGCAGCGTGGCGGCGATGGCGAGGATGCCGGTCATGGAATCGGCGGCGGCTTCAACCGTTTCCGGTTCGGCGGCCTCGGCTTTCTTCAAAGCGGGTGCGGGGGCTGCGGCCGCGCCTGCCGCGGGGGCCGGGGCGATTTTCACGGTGGCTTGCGGGGCGGGGCGTGCGGGCGGAGCGACCTCCACCTTGGCTGTCGATTTTTTCGCAGCGACGCCGGGGGCGGCCGGCTTGAGTGCGGCCGGGGGAGCCACCGCGGGTTTGGGTGCGGCGGTGGCCGGTTTGAGGGGGGCCGGAGGGGTTGGTGCGCCGGGCGCGGGGGCCGCAGCCAAAGGCGTCGGCGGTTGCGGGGCGGGAGGCTTCGGGGGCGTCAAGCCAGCAGGAGCAGGTGGCTTGGGAGCGGCCACCGCGGCGATGGGGGCCGGCGGCTTCGGCACTGCAGGTGCGGGTGCCGCGGGGCGCGGTGTCGCGGGTGAGCCTGCCGCGGCCGGAGGCGGCGGCACCGACGGGGCGCCGGGAACGGCTGCTTTGGGAGGCGGCGGTGGAACAGGGCTGGCGGGTCTCGGGGCCGGCGGGACCACGGCGGCACCCGGCGCACCCGGGGGCTTCGGCGGCGGGGGTGGCACGGCGGCCGATGTGGTTTGCGGTGTTGCGGGCATGCTGAAAGGCTTGGGTGGCGGCGGGGGCGTGGCGGTGCCCGGCGCTCCGGGCATCCCCGGTTTCGGCGGGGCGGGCATGCCGGCCGGAGCGGCCGCGGCGGTGGGCAACGGTTTGGGAGGGAGATTGATCATGGCCGCTTCCCGGGGATTGGCGGCGACGGGCTTCCCATCGCGCCGCGGGGGCAGCACGATGCGGACGGTTTCTTTTTTGGGCTCGTTCATGGCGGGTTGTTACGGCTGTTGGCGTTTCGGCAGGGAGCCTCGCGACGGACAGGATGGAGAGCATTAACCGCGGGCGATGGGGTGTCAAATATTTCGCTTGGACAGAGGGAATTTTGTCTCCCGGGGATTTAGGGCTTGCCAGCCGCGCGCCGCCGGGGCATGCTGCGCGACTATTTTCTGAATTATGGCCAAGACTGCATGGAGAGAGCGTGAAAAACGCAAACGCGAGACGGTGGACAAATACGCCGAGCTGCGCGCGGAATTGAAGAAGAAGGGTGATTACCTCGCCCTCGCGCAATTGCCGCGCAACGCCAGCCCGGTGCGGCTGTCCAACCGCTGCCGTGTCTCGGGCCGCAAACGCGCTTACATCCGGGAGTTCCAGATGTCGCGTCTGACTTTCCGCGAACTGGCCTGCGCGGGTCTGATTCCGGGGGTCACCAAGGCGAGTTGGTGACAGGTGCCGCGGGCGGCGCCGGCCGGTGCCGCCGATGAAGTTGATCGCGCGCCGGAGTGGATGCTCCGGCGTTTCGCTTTTTCCGGTCTGCTTGACTGAACGATGAACTTACCCTTTTCGATTCCCCTGGCCTCCGCCGGGCCGGAGACGGCCGACGGGGCGGGCTGGCGCCTCCTCGCGGTGGCGGTGCTGCTTTTGCTCAACGGATTTTTCGTCGCGGCGGAGTTCGCGATGGTGAAACTGCGCGCGGGCGGCTGGGACGAGGACGATGATTTCGGCGGACGGCGCAACGGCGAGCGCGTGCGCAAGATGCTGCAAAACACGCAGCCGTATTTGTCGGCCGCGCAACTCGGGATCACGTTGACCAGCCTCGGGCTGGGGTGGGCCGGCGCGCCCTTTGTCGGACGGTTGCTCGAGCCGTGGCTGGAGTGGGTCGGGATCCGCGGCGACGCGGCGGTGGCGGTGGTCTCGTTCGTGCTGGTGTTTTCGCTGCTGGCGTTTTTGCACGTGGTCATCGGCGAGCAGGTGCCGAAGTTGCTGGCCATCCGGCGGGCGCGGCCGGTCATGCTCTTCGCCGCGGGGCCGATGCGGTTGTTCCATTTCGCGCTGCGTCCGTTGGTGCGCGTGGTCGATCTGGCGTCCGGGTGGATTCTGCGACGCATCCTGCGCACCCCGCCCGATCCGCAGGTGGCGGGGGAGGATGCGGAGGACGAGTTGCGGGCTCTCCTGCGCCACACCGCCGAGGCCGACGGGAGCACGGTCAGCACGCTGGGCCGCGAGATCCTGATCAACGCGCTCGACCTGCGCAAACGCGTGGTGCGCGACATCATGACGCCGCGAGGCGAAGTGGTCTTTCTCGACCTGGAAGAGAGCTTCGACGACAACGTGCGCACCGCGCTCGACTCCCGTCACACGCGGTTCCCGCTCTGCCGCGGACATCTCGACGACGCCGTCGGGTTGGTGCACATCAAAGACCTGCTGGCCCTCGTGCAGGAGGACAAAACGGACCTGCTGTCGATCAAACGCGAACTGGTCAACGTGCCGGAATTGATGCCGCTCGAGCGGCTCCTGAAGTTGTTCCTCGGCAAAGGAGCGCACCTGGCCGTGGTGGTCGACGAATACGGCGGCGCGGTCGGCGTGGTCACGCTGGACAACGTGCTGGCCGAGTTGGTCGGGGAGATCCAGGACGAGTTCGACACCGACGAGGAGGAATACCGCAAAGTCGGGGAGAACGAGTTTGTTTTGGATGGCGGCGTGGCGTTGCACGACCTCGACGATTTGCTCGGCGTCAAAGTCGAGAGCAGCGAGGTGAGCACGATCGGCGGCTACTTGACGCATGAGCTCGGACACCTGCCGAAGAAAGGCGAGCGGGTGCAGGTGGACGGCTACGAGTTCACCGTGAGCCAGACCGACGGACGGCGTGTGGTCAGTGTGCACGCCAAGCGCCTCGCGGAACCTGTTGAGGTCGAGGATCCTGTCATCTGACGGCGCCCGAATCGCCTTGCGGCGCGGCGGGTCCGGCTGTCTATTTGAGTCATCATGGCTTTGTCCGAAACACCTCCTTCGCGTGCGCCAAGTGCAGCGGATGTCTCCGCCCAACATCTGGAATCGCCGCATCTGCGCGACCACGACTACGCGCTGGCTGAGGCTCGGTGGATGCTTGATTTGGTCAAAAAGCCGGCCAAAGACGTTCCCCTCGAGGCGCGGCAGCGCATTGCCGAGCAGACGGTCGAAAATTTTGCGCACCACATCAACGCCGGGTTCCTCGAGCACCGCAAGTCGGCTACGCTGGGCGGCGAGTTCGCTTTCACCGAATGGGAAGGCGAGGGGTCGTTGATCCGCGATGCCCTCGGGCGCGAGTTTATCGACATGCTCGGCGGGTTCGGGCTCTACAGCTACGGGTTGCGTCATCCGAAAATCGTCGAAGCCGTCAAAGCCCAACTCGACCGTTCCCCGCAATACTCGCAGGAAATGCTCGACCCGCTGCGGGCGCAACTCGGACGCGTCATCGCGCACATCACGCCGGGCGATATCCAAAAAGGCTTTTTTGCCAACAGCGGCACCGAAGCGATCGAGGGCGCGTTGAAGCTCGCGAAATTCTACACCGGAAAAAAAGGCATCATCTCGATGCAAAAGGGATTCCACGGCAAGACGCTCGGCTCGTTGTCGGTGACCGGAAAAGCGGTTTTTCGTGAACCCATCCTTCCGCTGCTCGAGGGCGTGCGCTTCGTGCCTTACGGCTGCGCTTGTGCGGTCGAGAAGGAACTCGAGGCGGCCAAGAGTGTGGGTGACGGCATGGCTGCGGTCATCATCGAACCGGTTCAGGGCGAGGCTGGCGGCATTGTGCCGCCGCCGGATTTCCTCCCGCGGTTGCGTGAGATTTGCGATTACTACGGTGTCTTGCTCATCGCCGACGAAGTGCAGACCGGGTTCGGCCGCACGGGGAAAGTTTTCGGCGTCGACCATTCGGGCGTCGCCCCGGACATCATGTGCTTCGGCAAAGCGCTCGGCGGCGGTGTCGTCGCCTGCAGCGCGTTTTTCTCCACGGCGAAAATCTGGAGCGTGATGGAACCCAATCCTTTCATGCACACCACGACGACCGGCGGCAACCCGATCGCCTGCGCCGCCGCACTGGCTGCCATCGAAGTCATGTTCGAGGAAGACACCCCGGGCCAAGCGGCGCGCAAAGGCGATTACATGATGTCCAAGCTCAACGAGTTGAAGGCGCGCTATCCGGATATTCTGAAAGATGTGACCGGTCAGGGATTGTTGATCGGTTTGAAGTTCCCGTCCTCGACGGTCGGCTACAAAGTCGCGCAGGGCATGTTCCACCGCCGTGTGCTGACGGCGGGAACGTTGATCAGTGCCGAGAGCATTCGCATCGAACCCGCGTTGAATGTCCCGCAGGATTTGCTCGACGAAACGCTGAACCGTCTCGAAGACACGCTCAAGAGTGTAAAGCTCGAGCCGGGCGATGTTCCGCCGGCGCCGAAGGCGCATAGTTTCTCCAAGCCGGAGTGCTACGGTCCGTGCGGCTGGGGGACGAAGTGTTTCGCGAAGGGGTAAGGAGGGGTGCGACGGTCATAGACTGCCGCTGCAAGAACTAACGAAGCGGCTGATGCCGCGTTCTACCAGCCGCGTTTGACGGCGAAGCTGCGGGACTCGAGGAGGGGGAGGAGGCGGTCGGCGAGCTCACCTTGGAGTTCAAGGGTGCGGGACTCGACTCTGCCGCCGCAGCCGAGAGATTTTTTCAGGTCGTTGAGGAGTGATTCGAGTTTGGTCGCACTCCACGCGGGGGAAAAGCCTTCAAGAATGAGGACGGTTTTGCCTCCGCGGTGGGCGGTGGAGCGGCGGAGGAGGAGGCGCTCTTTGGGCTCTTTTTTCGGCGTGGACTGAGCGGTTGTCGGCGCGCTTGGTGCTTCGCGCAAAGGGCCGAGATCGAGCGCAGCGAAAGGGTTGCTTTGCAACGCCGGCGTGGCGTCGGTGGCGATGCGTTGCTTTTTTTCGCGAGGCACTTGGCTCAGCGCAGCCAGCGCTTTTTCTTGATGTAGATGAGCGGGAGAATCGCGGAGAGGAAGGTGAGGAGGATGGTGACGGGGAAGCCCCATTTCCATGAAAGCTCGGGCATGTAGGAGAAGTTCATACCATACATGGTGCCGACCAACGTGGGCGGGAGGAAGACGGCGGTGAGGATGGTGAAGACTTTGACAATCTGGTTCTGCTGCATGTTCAGGATGCCCATGGAGGCCTGCTGCAGGTAGCGGACTTTGTCGTGCTCGAAGGCGAGGTGGTCTTTGATGCCGGCGACGTCCGCGGCCAATTCGTTGACGCGGGCCTGCAGCTCGGCGTCGGTGAAGCCGTCGACTTCGGCGTTGAAGTAGCGGACGACGCGGGCCAGTTGCAGCACGCTCTCGCCGCTCTGGGAGATGAAGTCTTCGTAGCGGGACAATTCGGCGAGCAGTTCGCTGATCTCGGTCATGGTGCCGGTCTTGCCCGTGCCCAGTTCGGTCGGCATTTCGGCGATGGTGTGGGAAAGCTCCTCGAGATCGGTGCCGACGGCCTCGACGCGGTCGGCCACCGTTTCGCTCAGGGCGAAGAGGAGACCCCAGAGGATTTTCTGCGGCGTGTCATAAAGATGCGCCTTGCGGCGGATGCGTTGGGCGAAGACGGCCACCGGCATGAGTTCGATCTCGTGCAGGGTGACGACGCAGGTTTCGTGGAGGATGAAGGTGAGTTTGTTGACGCGGGTGGCGTTCTCCTCGTCCTTGCTGACCAAGCCCATGGTCATGAAGAGGGTGTCGTCCTCGTGGTAGATGGTCGGATGCTGCAAGGTGAGTTCGATCTGCAGGGCGGAGCGGAGAATGTCTTTTTCCTCGGGCGTGGGGCGCAGGACGTCGATCCAGACCGCGTCCTTGAGGCCTTCGACCGACTGCACCTCGCGCGTGAAGCGGAAGGAGCCGTTGTCTTTGAAGAACGCGGTGATCATGGCCGGGTCGTGTGGGGCTCGCCGCCGGGCACACCGTATTGCGAGGCGTGGCTGGGCGAGGGCGAGGACGTTTTGGTTTCCTGTCCCTCGGGTTGCAGGTGATGGATGAGAAGCAGGACGCCGGCGATGAAGAGATACAGGCCGATGACGGCCCAGATGACCTCGGTTTCCAGGGCGTGTTTCGGCTTTTCCGGCGCTGGCGTCTTGTCAGGCATGGCGAGGGCGTCCGGGGGAGACTCCGCACCTTGGCCCGAACACCCGTGCGGAAGAAAGCAAAAAGGGCGTTTCACATCGGATGAAAAAGTAGAAGCGGCGTCCCCCCCGCTTGTTGTGAGGGTTAAGCGGCGGGGACGCCGCTTCTACTTTATGGAAAGCAAAAAGGGCGTTCCTCGCGGAACGCCCTTCGTGTGATTGGTGTGCGGTCGGCTTAGGCCTCAGCCGGGACGGCGCCTTGGTCGCGGTCTTTCATGGCGGCTTTGCGGCTGAGTTTGACTTTGCCGCGGTCGTCGACGCCGATGCATTTGACCCAGATCTGGTCGCCGACTTTGACCACGTCCTCCACTTTGTTGACGCGGAAGTCGGCCAGTTCGGAGATGTGGACGAGGCCGTCTTTGCCGGGCATGACTTCGACGAAGCAGCCGAAGTCTTTGATCGTGACGACCGTGCCCTGATACATCTCGCCGACTTCTATTTCCTTGGTCATGCCCGAGATGATCTCCTTGGCGCGGCGCAGGCTGTCGCCGTTGCTCGAGTAGATGTGGACCGAGCCGTCGTCCTCGATGTTGATCTCGGCGCCGGTCTCCGCGACGATGCCTTTGATCGTCTTGCCGCCGGGGCCGATGAGGAGGCCGATCTTGTCGACGGGGATCTTGAGCGTTTCGATGCGCGGGGCATACGGACTCATCTCCGTGCGGTGCGAGGCGAGCGACGCGTTCATGACCTGCAGGATTTTGCCGCGGGCTTCGGTCGCTTCGTCGATCGCCTTCTTGAGGATATCGAGGCTGAGGCCGGGGAGTTTGAGGTCGAGTTGGAACCCGGTAACGCCTTTTTCCGTGCCGCAGAGTTTGAAGTCCATGTCGCCGAAGTGATCCTCGGAGCCGAGGATGTCGGTCAGCGTGGTGTGGCGTTTCATCGCGCCGCTTTCGTCGAACTCGGTGACGAGGCCGACGGAAATACCCGCCACGGGGCGCTTGATCGGCACGCCGGCGTCCATGAGGGCGAGCACGCCGGAGCAAACGCTAGCCATCGAGGTCGAGCCGTTCGACTCCATGACTTCGCTGGTCACGCGGATGGCGTAGGGGAATTCGTTCTCCGGCGGGATGACCGGCAGGACGGAACGCTCGGCGAGCGCACCGTGTCCGACTTCGCGGCGGTTCATGCCGCCGAAACGGCCGGTCTCACCGACGCTGAACGGCGGGAAGTTGTAGTGCAGAATGAAGCG
>Ga0172372_10002285_pt1 | contig 29269 bp, 26 predicted proteins | sample LakKiv5m_2_FD_114544 | JGI IMG/M metagenome (GOLD analysis project Ga0172372, IMG submission 114544) | Freshwater microbial communities from Kabuno Bay, South-Kivu, Congo - kab_092012_9.5m | ecosystem: Environmental > Aquatic > Freshwater > Lake | place: Democratic Republic of the Congo...
AGAAAGTGGTTCATCGTCTGAAACATTGTAAATGCCTGATGGGATATCTTCCCTTTCGATAAGTTCTTTAAAAATGAACATCAAGTTATCAATACTACAGAATGAACGTTTACTCTCAAAAGCTCCAAGTGGCCAAGGGACATTCTTAGAAACAATATTAAATAACAAATTCAAATTTCCTTTGTTGCCCGGGCCATGTATCATACAAGGTCTTAAAACATACACTCGTTTACCCTCAGGAATTTCTTTAGAGAAAATGTATTGTTCGGCCAATAATTTACTTTTGCCATAATGGGTTACTGGGTTTGGTTGATGTTGCTCGATTAATTCCCCCTCAACCTGATCAGCAACAGCTTTAACAGAGCTGAGTGTGATAAATACCATTGCTTCAGATGAAAGAAAAGCATCATAAACTCTTTTAGTAAGTTCCGTGTTGACTTGGTAATATTCTTGTGAAGATGATGTGTTCTTTAGGTCGTGTGCTTTGCCAGCCAAATTCACTATAGTACTTATATTCGATAAATTTAAGACGTTATTTCTAATATATGTTTTAACTTGAAATGATTCCTCCAGTAAATATTTGCTTAAATTTTTACCAACAAAACCTGTTGCCCCGGTAATTAATATATTTTTCATTTATTTAGTAAATTCTCTAATTTATCAACCAACAATTCTCTTTCAAATTCGTGGTTGAAATATGATCTTGCGTTATTCCCTAATTCTCTTTGCTCGTCTATGCTTAATGCCAAAAATCTTTTAACAATGGCTGCAAGTGCGCTTGGATCTTCTGAAGGACTAGTAAACCCGGCCTTAGCTTCTTCAATAATTCTAGAACCTTCGCCATCAAGACTCGTCAGAATAGGTTTGCCGCAAGCTAAATACGATTGTATTTTTGAAGGTATGGTATGGGCAAAAATTGGATCTTTTTTGAGAGAAACTAACAAAGCATCCGCGCAACTAAAATACTTTGGCATAAGTGTACTTGGGTAAGCGCCTAATAGGTGAAATGTATCTTGCAAACCTAATTCTTTAATTTTTTGATTTACGAATTCTTTCATTCTGCCTTCTCCCAAAATAAGCCACTGCACCTTTACATTTTCATTCTTTAATAATAATGCTGCATTCAATAAGGTCTCAAAACTTTGCGATTCACCTATATTCCCAGCAAACATGATTTTCTTACCTTCAGGTAAAGTTCCTAGAAGATCTACATCTGGGCTTAATTCTTTATAATAATTCTCGGTGGAGTTAGGATAATAAATAAGTTTTGATTCTTCAATATCTTGATTAAGAATATAAGGGATAAATGCTTTTGATTGTACTAATACTTTTTTCGAATGTTTATAAATATATTTGGTAAGCCAATTTAAAATAGAAAGTACACTTTTGTTTTTTACACCACCAGCTGCAGAGATACTTTCTGGCCATAAATCTTGTACCCAAAAATACATTGGCGCCTTGAATTTGTATTTAGCAACTATGCCTGGTATGCCAATAGTTATTGGCGATGGTTCATAAACAAAAATTTTATCGAATCTGTTTCTTATGAACAACAATCTAATGGAGGCAAAAATGGCAAATGAAATGTAGTTTACAAATAATTGTATCCCCTTTCCTTTACCTCTTGGTATAATTGGGGCCCTATATACTTTAATATCGTTCCAATATTCTGTACTCTTATTAAAAAAAGTATAACCCTCCGAGAATTTACCGTTGGGGTAATTGGGTTTACCTGTAAAAATAGTAACCTCATGCCCTCTTTCCTTTAAAGCTAATGCTAAGTCGTTTATTCTAAAACTCTCTGGCCAAAAATACTGTGTTAGAATTAAAATTCTCATTAAGAGTTAAGAATACTTATATAGTGTGGGTATAATTCTTTATTACTTTCTATCCAATTTCTCATATCAGAAATCATTGCTTTATAAGTATTAACCTTGAAAGAAAAATCACTTCTAGTATTAATTAAACTCTTATCTACTTTATATCCATCATAAGGGTTTATACTTAATTTTTTATGAAAAACTTCATTAAAAATTGTAACCAAATTATATTTTGATATTTTTCCGTCATTTACGAGATGATACAATCCTGTTAAATTATCGGAGATGGCTGTTTTAATAGCGCTTAATAATTCGATGGTTGTAATGCCTGTCCAATAAGCGTTGGTATATCCATTTATTATTCCTGATTGATTTGTGAACCAGTGGAACAAGCCAATACCATTTGTATTTAATTCAGGACCAATAATAGAAGTTCTTAAAGTTAGGTCTTTGGTATTTTCCAATTCGCCTAGTGCCTTAGATTGTGCATAAAATCCTTTACCGTTTTTAAACGACTTTTCGGTATACCCTCCCTCTTCACCAGAAAAAACACAATCGGTACTTATATGTATTACTTTGGTATTTGTACTTTTTGTTTGAGATTCTAAAAAATGTGGTAAATAAGAATTCACTAAAATCGCTTGATCTGGATTACTTTCAGCCGTTTTATTTAGAAGACCAATGCAATTAATAATTACATCGGCATGTGTCTTTTTTATGAGTGTAGCTAATGAAACAAAATCAGAAACATCCATTAATATAGTTGGACGAATGATACTTTTAGTCCTGGCAACCGAAATCACTTCATATGCAGCATCAGCTTTAAGTCCTGTAGTTATTACATGGCCCGCCATTCCATTTGCGCCTAAAACAATAATTTTTTTAGCCATGTTACTTATTCCAAATTACTTTGTTTACTATGCTAGTATAACTTTGTATTACTCTTATTATTCTCGAAGAAACATCTTTCACTTTGTATTCAACAGGTAATACTAAATTTTCAACATAGTAAGTATTCATACAAATATCAATTGCATTTAATACTTCTTCTTTAGTAATGCCACCCAACACAATACTTCCTGCATCTATGGCTTCTGGCCTTTCGGTACTGGTTCTTATACTTACTGCTGGGAATTCCATCATTGCCGATTCTTCGCTAATAGTTCCGCTATCAGACAATACACAGTATGCATTTTTCTGTAAGTTCACATAATCAAAAAATCCGAAAGGAGGCATATTAGTAATTAATGAGTGAAATTTGATTCCTTTGTTTTCAATTTGTTTTTGAGTGCGCGGATGTGTAGAAAACACAATTGGGAAATTATACTTTTCGGCAACCGCATTTAACGCTTCTGCCAACTTCAAGAAATTATCACCAAGATCTATGTTCTCCTCCCGATGTGCACTAACTACAAAATACTTCCCTTTTTCTAGTTTCAACTTTTCTAATACCTTGCTATTTTCAATGTTCGCTTTGTTTTTATACAATACTTCAAATAAAGGCGACCCAGTAACAAACACATGATCTTTTCTAAATCCTTCACTCAACAAATATCTTCTAGAGTGTTCGGTATATGTTAAGTTAATATCACTTATATGGTCAGAAATTTTTCTGTTAATTTCTTCTGGAACATTCTGATCAAAACATCTATTTCCCGATTCCATATGAAAAATTGGGATCTTTAATCTTTTAGCAGCGATGGTACATAAAACACTATTAGTATCGCCGAGCACTAGAAGTGCATCTGGTTTTTCCTTAGATAAAACTTCATAAGATTTTGCAATTACATTGCCTATCGTTTCACCTAGATGATTGCCGGCTACCCCCAAAAAATAATCTGGTTTTCTTAAACCTAAATCTTCAAAAAATATTTCATTCAAAGTGTAATCATAATTTTGTCCAGTATGAACCAATACATGATTATAATTTTGGTCGGCAAGTTTAATTATTTCTGCTAGACGAATAATTTCTGGACGTGTACCAATTACGGTAACTAATTTCAGTTTAGTCATTACTATTAATTTGTGTATCCAATACTTTTTAGTAACTGTATTAATTCTTCTTCGGACAATCTTCTTGTATTGTGTGAATGATAATCTTCAATATTAGCAATACTACCTGAGCCTTCAGTGAAATATTTATTATAATTTAAATCTCTATTATCTGCTGCAACTCTGTAATAATCACCTAAGTCTTCAGCTACTTGTACTTCTTCTCTTGCTAAAAGCGTTTCGTATAATTTCTCGGCATGTCTAGTTCCAATAACTTTAACCTCTACATTAGAATTGTAAATTTTAATCATTGCATTAGCCAATTCTCCAATGGTTGAAGCAGGTGATTTTTGAACAAAAATGTCGCCCGAATTCCCGTGTTCAAATGCGTACAATACTAATTCAACAGCATCGTTTAAGGTCATCATAAAACGTGTCATTTCTGGATCAGTAACGGTTATTGGCTGATTGTTTTTTATTTGTTCTTCGAACAACGGAATTACAGAACCTCTAGAGGCCATCACATTTCCATATCTGGTACCAACTAAGATGGTATTACCAGAGGTTCTTGATTTAGCCACCATTACTTTTTCCATCATAGCTTTAGATATACCCATGGCATTTATTGGATAAACGGCTTTATCAGTACTTAGGCAAATTACTTTTTTAACGTTTTGATTGATGGCAGCATTAAGTACATTCCCGGTACCCATTACATTCGTTCTTACCGCTTCAATTGGGTAAAACTCACAAGAAGGAACTTGTTTCAAAGCAGCTGCATGAAACACATAATCTACACCAGAAATTGCTGAGTACAAACTATCATAATCCCTAACATCTCCTATATAAAATTTCACTTTAGTATTTTGAAGTTCAACACGCATATCGTGTTGCTTTTTTTCATCTCTACTAAAAATTCTAATTTCTTTAATTTCTGTATTAAGGAATCTTTTTAAAACAGCATTTCCGAAAGAACCTGTTCCGCCGGTAATAAGTAATACTTTATCTTTAAACATTTTTTATTTTATTAAGGATGGTGAGTTAGTTATAGATTTTCTGACAGCAGTGCAGCTTTTTCTGAAGGTTTAGGATAGTTAATTAATACCGCTTTAAAAACGCCTTTAAAAACAAACAAACTGCCTGCCGCAGCACCAACTACTTTATATTTGGATATTAAACTTCCAATATCCTTTAATGTTCCTGCACCACCTAATACTGTGAGAGGTAAGTTTATTGCATTTCGGATTTTATCGATCAATTCCATATCATATCCTTTCATCATACCATCCGCATCTATAGAATTTATTACAACTTCTCCTGCTCCTAATCGCTCTACTTCTTTTGCAAACTCGACAGGGTCTTTGCCAGTATTTTTTGTAGCTTTATGTGTCCAAATTTCATAGTTGCCAGATTTGCTTTTCTTAACATCTAATACTACTACAATACTTTGGCTCCCAACCCTGTTTCCTATTTCAGTTAATAAATTCGGGTTAAGAACAGCTTCAGAACTGATGGATACTTTTTCAACTCCCAATGAGAATATCTTTTGAGCTTGTTCAACCGTTTTTACACCTCCACCATAACATAATGGCATACGGCACTCTGCAGCTAATGCTTCAATTAATTTATAATCTGGTTCTCTATTATATACGGTGGCATCTATGTCTACAATGATAATTTCATCTACCTCTTTTTCATTAAAAATTTTAACAGCATTAATTGGATCCCCTACATATTTATGGTCTTTAAATTGAACCGTTTTAACTAAACCATTATCTTTTATTAATAAGCAAGGTATTATTCTTGGTCTAAGCATATTTATAAGTTTGCAAAATTCTTTAAAAGTTGAATTCCATATTGATGGCTCTTTTCTGGATGAAATTGGACACCATATATATTTTCGTGATTCACTGCACAGGTGAATTCTAAACCGTACTCACTTTTTGCAATTGCATCTTCAGGATTTTTACATGAGAAATAATAAGAATGCAAAAAATAAAAAATAGAGTTTGTTTCTAAGTCTTGAAACAAGGGGTTGTTTCCGATTGGATGAACATCGTTCCAGCCCATATGTGGAAGTCGTGGCTTTTGCTTTATTAAATTGGTATCAAACTTTATTATATCCGCATCAACCCAACCTAATCCATCTAATTTGCCTTCATCACTTCTTTTTCCTAACATTTGCATACCAACACATATTCCAATCACTGGAACTTTTTTAACAAGAACTAGTTCATCTAGTTTTTCGCGCATGCCTGATTTATTGAGTTCTTCCATTGCATGGTCAAATGCTCCTACTCCAGGTAGAATAATCTTTTGAGCCGAATTTAATTGTTCAGAAGTCTTTACAAATTCCGCATTAATATTTAACCTCTTATAAATATTTGCAAAAGCTTTTAGGTTTCCTAAACCATAGTCTACAATTGATATCATCGTATTAACTTTCTTTCGCCACCAATAAAACGCATTACTTTCATTCCCATTTCAATAAAGCCCATGCTGTTTTTGTAATCTCGGTAGGTTTTATTATTGCCATTCATAATTTCTTTAAATTCCTCTACAGTAAATCCTAATTTAGTTGCAACGTACTCAAAATCTTCTTTAATTGCTTCCTCATCATACGGCAAAACAGAGACCTTTTTTAGAGCCTCTTCTCTTGACATTTGATTAGTTAATATAAGACTTGAATAATGCGCTAATCGAATATCAAACCCGAATTTTTTAGGCATCCAATATCCTTCATAGAAACGTGTAAATCTAGACTCGTAATGCTTTTGAGCATAACGTTGCCACCCGAATTCCTTTTCTAAAAATTGCATTGCCTTTTCTTTTTCAAAAGGAATATAATCCAAAGGCTTTATTACTGAAATTCCTTTTACATATTTATAGTAAATTCTATACTTGAAAATACTTGCAAGTGGAAAAGATTTTAATGGACGAGTTCCAAACTTAGCGTGTATATCATTTATTTGACGTAAATCAGAAGCATGGTAATGCCATTCCAATGGTTCTCGAACACATTCAGAAGAGATATTCCCTCCGTTTAAAATATATTTAAAACCATTCTTTGCAGCAAAATTCCACATAGCCGCTTGAAAAGCGTGATCTTGTGGTGTATCCACATGGCAAACTTGTGCTTTGAAAAACGCTGCTTGAAGATCTTTCATCTCTTCCCAGTTTATAACTTCGGTATGTAAATCAAGATTTAATGAATCAATAATTCTTTCAATATTATTTACCGCTTGCTGAGAATTCCAACCCGCATCAATATGGAAGATTAATGGCCTTAAACCTAATTTAACTTTTGCTAAATACGCCATGTAACTACTATCAACGCCACCGCTTATCCCCATTAAACAATCGTAATCTTTATCCTTGCCTTCTTCCTTTATTTTAGCAACAATTTTCATTAATTCGTTTTCGCCTTCAGGTCCTGGTTTCCAATTAGGCAAAATATTACTATAAAAATTGTTACAATGATCACAAACTCCTTTATCATCAAATTTTATTTCTGGATCTGTAGTGTCCATTATGCAATTGTTGCACACTCTATATTTTACACTCATTAAATTAAAATTTGTATTTAAAATTATTTAATACCCTTAAAAGTATTAGATAAAAAACCTAATGTCTCATTTGCACATCTCGACCAAGAATAGTCTTTAGCTATGCCGAAACTTTTGTTTCTCAAGCTATTTCGCAATTCATTGTTAGTTATAATTTCTTCTACTTTATTTGCAATTTCTAACGGATTCTCAGGATCAAAATATAATCCCCCATCCTTTAAAACTTCAGGCATAGGTCCACAGATTGAACAAGCAATCGGTAAACCTGCAGCCATTCCCTCTACCAGAGTTACGGGCATATTTTCACAACTTGAAGCAAAAATAAAAATATCAGAATTTTGTAAATGAGGTAATAGCTCACTGTTGTTAACAAAAGGATACTGTCGAATTATTGTGTTATTCGGATCTGATGCCATAATTTCTTTATCAATTAAACTTTGATATTGACCATTTCCTACTCCAACAAGATGGAGTTCAATATTATAACCACGATTTTTAAGAATAGAAACAGCACGTATCACATTCCACTGATGTTTGTAAGGCAATACATTAGAAACATATATACATTTTATTATTTGATCATAACTAGCATTAAGATCGTTATCTATGCTGGCTATACCTCTAAACATCTCATGTACTCCATGTGGGATTGTAGTGTAACTTTTTAAAGGCCCACAATCTTTACGGATAATATCCGAAGCATAATTCGTTAAAAAAATAACACCATCTGCTCTTTGAAATGAGATATTTTGAATATATCTCAATAACCATAATCGCAATAATGAGGTAGACTTTGAAAAACGTTTCATCTCTTTGGGCTCATATGATAGCATATCTCTGCTCATTGTTACACATGGTCTGAAAGTACCAAAGGTTCCAGCATCAGTATTTAAAAGTATATCGCATTTGTTTAATTTTAGATCTTTGGTAAAAGAAAATCTTTGCCAGAAAATTTGATGAAGAATTCCTTTTTCTAAAACATAGGGGGTATGAATTTTTAACCAAGATCTTTGGGGCAAGGATGAAGACAACTTTTTATAAGTCCACACATGAATTTCTTCTATACCAAATTTTTGAGGATCCGCATGATTTAGTATACCTATTAAATGCGCTATTGCACCGCCTGACCTATTTCTAGAAGCATCTATTCCTATGATCATTGATTAATAGTCTTTTTAATTCCTTGAACAACTAAATGTCCAGCATGGAATGCTTGAACATCCTCGAAACATGATTCCTCCATCCACTTTTTAACATCAGAAATTTTTTGTGGATTATCATATTTCGGAGATAACATATCAAAAGTATCTAACAAAGCCCACTCTTTTAATTGCTTATCGTTAAGTGGATAAATATTAGTATAGTCAACAATTAATATAAACCTTTGTAAAATTTTCCCTAGAATTGGAATTCTGCCAAAAAAACTACTGACTGGGAAGACAATAGGAATATATGACTGAAGAAAATTAAATAATCTTCTTTGATCAATTCGAGTTGTTATTGGTCGAAAAAGATATTTTAAATTCATCATTGTTTGGAACCTTCTCCAATAATAATCAACACATAAATGACCGCCTAATTTTAATTTAGGTGGCAAGGCAAAAAAAGCCTTTTCCACATCAGGCGTATGTTGAAGTACACCAAGTGAATATATAAAATCAAATGCCTCGTCTTCAAATGGTAAGTGATATACATCTCCTTGAATAACTAATAATTTAGGATAATGCCTTAAGTTTTGATAGCAGGCATCTACTGCACTAGAATAATCTAATGCTACAACGTAAGCTCCGGCTTTTAAAGCAACTTCAGCAAAACGTCCAGAACCACAACCTACGTCTAAAATAAGTTTATCTCGCAAAATTGAAGGAGACCATCCTGTAGCTAACCAGAATCTATCTTCTGAAATTGGCAGCCCAGAAAAACTATCTAACTGAGTCTTCGCAAACATATTCCACTGCATTCCGAAGTTATCTGCGTAGTTTGATTTCGGCACAAATCTGGGAATTGAATTGATTACATCATAAGTATACTTACCATCTTCAGATTCCAAAAAGTAGTTGGCTGAGATATCGGAGTTATCCAACCTATCATCTGTCCTGTAATTGAGTTTTTGACCCGAAAGAGGACACCTCAATTTCGAGAAGAAAATAGAATTAATCATTATAAGTTTTTTTAAATATTTGAAATTAACATAGTGTAGAACCTATTGCATACTCATTTCTCCATAGCTCAAATATAACTAGTGAGAATAGTCTCTCACTATTATCTCTGCCGTTATCTTGATCATTAAGCAATTTTAAGACGTATTCTTTATCAAACAAACAACCATCATCAGTTAAAACAAACCAAAATAACTCTCTGAACTGACCTGATTCTAACCAGAATTTTAAAGGTATGGAAAAACCTTGCTTTCTATTAAAATCGAAATCGTTGGGTAAGATATGTTTAGCCATTTCTTTCAAAAGTATCTTTTTATTATTATTTGTAACTTTTAAATGAGATGGTACTTTTCCAAATGCAAATTCAATTATTCGAAAGTCGAGTAAAGGTGCTCTTATTTCAACTGAATTAAGCATACTGGCTCTGTCAACTTTAACAAGAATATCTTCTGGTAAATAGTTGAGAAAATCCGCCCGAGTTGCTTTTTGGATGATATCCATTTTTTCAAATACATTGTAACTAATGCTTCCATTATTCCTGCAATCTATGTTGGAAACATTAGAGAATATTTTTTGGTTTTTAAGAAGCCGCTGAATAGATAATTTATCAAATAAACCTTGACTGTTTGGAATATTATTTTTAAAATCCGCATCCAGTAGCATTAAATAAGTTCTCAGATTTCCACCCCGAAATCCTAATGGCATATTTTTTCTTGCAAACCTTGATGTTAATTTTCTGAGAAAAAAGGGGATTGTTGAAAGTTTTGACTCCAACCATAACAATCGTGAGTAATGAGTATAACCCCCAAACAATTCATCTCCTCCATCCCCGCCCAAAGCAACAGAACAATATTCTTTTATCTTCCTAGATACAAGAAATGTTGGAATCATACTAGAATCAGCAATCGGTTCATCATACTGACTAGCAAGCAATGGAAGAAGTTCTGCAGATGCCGGCTCTGCTATCAGTTCAGTATGCTCTGTACCGTAATGATCTGCAATTAACCTAGCATGTGGTGATTCATCATGTTGAGAAAAGCCTGGAAAAGAGACTGTGAAAGTTTTAATCTTGCTCGAATTTCTAGCCGCCAGAGCAGTAATTAAACTGCTGTCTAATCCGCCACTCAACAAAACTCCAACTGGAACATCTGCTGTTAACTGCATTCGAACCGAATCAGATAATAAATTTTCTAATTCCAATGATAATTCCTTAACATCAGCAGAATTATTAGTATTTATTTCTGTTTCGAACTCAGGTAAACACCAATAACGCCATTCTTTTATACTATTTTTTTTTAAATCATATATAATTGCATGGGCGGGAGGTAACTTCTTGAACCCTTTTAGGAGGCATCCATCGTTAGGAACAAACCCTAATTCTAAATAAGAATAAAGTGCCTGGTGATGAATAGTTCTTGGAATCCTATCGTCTGCAAGCAAAGCTTTTAATTCTGATGCGAATCTTATCCCATTTTCAGATAAATATAAAAAAATTGGTTTTTCACCAGCCCTATCTCTAGCAAGAAATGCCTGTTTTTTTAAGTCGTCATAAATACAAAACGCAAACATACCATTAAATCTCTTGAGGCAATCCGTTCCCCATCTTTGATAAGCAGCTATTACAACTTCTGTATCTGAAGAACTTTTGAACTCATACCCAAGTTGTGCTAATTCAGAACGTAACTCAAGGTAATTATATATTTCTCCATTGAAAACTATAGTTATCCTTAAGTCATCGTTGTGCATTGGTTGATGGCCTGCGCTAGAAAGTTCGATAATTGATAACCTCCGTTGTGCAAATCCAACTCTATAATCTGATGACCACCATTCACCAAAATCATTCGGTCCCCTATGACTCATTCGCTTACTTCCAATTGACAGCCACGCCCTGTCCTCTATAGGTTGTTTGGAAATTGTTCCTACTATACCACACATATATTCTCTTTTTTATCCCGGCTACTGAAAGTTTATTTAATTACGTTTTTTAATTTTGTAGCCTAGCGATCAAATAACATTTTGATAAACAGATAAATGGTGGTTCACCATTTTTTCGATGGAAAACCTCGATACTCGATTTAAAGCAATTTCAGATTTTTGTTTCAATTTTTCAAAGTCAATTAGATAATTTTCAAATGTAGAACTTATATTATTTATATCTGTGACATCAACAATAAATGCACTATTGTTATCTGCTATTTCCAGATGTGCAGGTATGTTAGAAAGAAAAATCGGAGCCCCGCAAGCCATAGCTTCTAATGTAGTATTTGGACAACCCTCGTACCCACTCAACGATACATATGCCGTAACTTTCTTCATTAACTCCCAAAGGGAAATTTGAGGAAGATGGCCTATAAATCGAATTTTTTCTTCTAGATTATGGTTCTTCACCAATTCCATTAATTTGATCTTTAAGTCTCCCTCTCCACATATAATACAATTAATAGTCATTCTTTTGTTTGATATAGACAATGCTTTAATCAACAAATCAATGTTCTTCCCTTCTACCAGACGACCTGCATAAAGCAAAATTGGACCTCTTTCATAAAATGAAATGAGCTCATATGCTGAGGAAGATTTTATCAATTCCAAAGGTAATCCATTAGGTACAATATGTATTTTGCAAGTTTTTACTTTATTTAGCCAAAAGTCATACCCGTTTTGGGAGTTACACAGTATGGCGTCCGAAAATTTTGCCATCCAAATTCTGCCTTTATTCTTTATATTATTCGGATATGCAAATTTTGAACTCGGTTCACGAAAAACCCATGGAATTCGTAAACACAATGCAACTAATCCACCAAGTATATCCATTTTTAGCAACCAAGTGTGTATAATATCAGGCTTGATTATTCTTGCAAGTTTCAGAATTCTCCTAAACAAAGAAAAATCACCCTCATTATCATTCGCCTTGTATAGAAACACCCCATCAAGAGAAAAATCATTAGGTCCTTTTTTACAATAAAACAAGTGAACCTGATGCCCCTTCCTAACCAATTCTGGTGCCAAATAACTCAGCTGTTGTTCCGCTCCACCACCAGTTAAATCGTGGATAACCATGAGAATAATCATAATCTATAAATAACTACTTTATATTTGATTTGATGTTGCGAAACATCAAACTAAAAAATCTACTTCTGAAACGGAATTTTTGTTTGTGTAAATAACAGCATTAAAATATAAAAAGGTATTATCTCCCACACTATTGGATATAAAATTGATCCGGTAGTATTTCTATATGTATTGTATACATTTAAACATAAAACCAAATAAAAGACTAACATCATAAAATTATTCCCATTAGTAACAAAAAAATAATTATGAATTTTGGCAAGCACAAAACCTAATAAGGATCCGCGTATTGCTAACTCTATCCAATCAAAACCAATAATTGATTGTGAAATCACCCCCCACATAAAACCTTGACCAGTACCACTTATACCTAACTCACGTAAATACCATTCTGATGCTTCAAACTTTTCAAATGGTAAAAATTGAGAAGGTGGAAGTAGTGGAACAATATCATTTATGTAGAGATACCAAGGTAAAATCGTTCCCATCTCTTTTCTTTGTAAAACATCAAATGAAGTACCTAATAAAACTTGGAACTCGTTATTAGCTGACAATACCACATTTAAGCTATCAAATACAAAACTCCATGAAGATATATCATCTAATGTTCTATATAGCCCCATGAACATGAAAAATAAAAAAACTGAGAGAAATGAAATTACTAAAAACCTTAAAGATAGAGAATTATAAAGATGTGAATATAATAAAATAGTAGAAATCAAAAAAAACATTAAACTGTCGCGAGACCCCTTCCCTATAATTGAAAAAGTAACTTCAAACAAAATCCATATTAAAAAAAATGCCCTCCACTTTCTATCTGTTTTTGCTTTAAACATAGTAATTGCTAAAACACTAATCTTAAATATCAACTGTAGACCAGCTATTTTACCAGCCAATTGCAATATAAGTAAAGGAATATTTGAGTTAATTGCAATTTGTGCATCAGTAGAATCAACATCATACCCTGCATTGTAATTAAGGCCAAAGGCAATCCTCATACTTAAGAAAAAAAGTAAACAAAAAATATAACCACCGAATATAAATTTTTCGAGTTTAATATCACGGTTTAAAATTGTCGGTAATTGTTTTTTTGATTTCCGAAAGAGCATGTAGAATATTATCAGAAAAAAAAGGTATAAAACATGGCGCATATGGAAAACACCTAATTCATAAGGACTCGGCGAATAGTGTGTCAATCTACCATCTCCCAGTACTCCAAAGGAAAATCCCCCAAAATAGTAATTTAAAAGCGGATAAGAAGTATAAATAGAAACTAATAAACAACAGAACATGCCAATATCAAAAATAGGGAATCGCAATTCCCTTGTTCTTAAAACTTCAAAAAGCCATGTGACTAAAATTATAGAAATAATAATCGGTGCAAATATTAATCGCGTATTATAGTTAACTGCAAGTGAAGAAGATAAGCCAAATATTGAAAAAATAAAAGGTATCCTTGAACTCTTAATGTTTATCAACATAATCAAAAAGTATATTCAACGATGTAAACAATATTATAAAATAACACGTGAAAGTGCTGTAAATTGGTGTATACAATACTCTATCTCATGTTCAGTTGGAGCAACAGTCCAGTCATTGTAACAAGCAGGATTATATCGTTTCAAAAGACTACAATATCCATTTAAAATTTGTTCTCTTGAACAAGAATTAACATTATTGTCTAATATCTGTTTAATTTGAGATGGAAGTTCTGTTATCTTTTTAATTGAAAAAACAGTTGGCAAATCAACATATGCGGTTTCTCCAAAACTAATCACAGGTTTACCCAATAATGCTGATTCCAAAGTCATTGTTCCTTGAATAGAAAAGATTAAACTTGCCCTTTCAATGTAATCACTAGTTGATGCAAAAGGTGAAACTAAGATTAGTCCTGGTATTTTTTGCATTTTTTTCAATTGAAGAAAGGAGAAATTATCAGAGTCTATTTTGTGAAGCTTAACACATAGTTTATAGTTTGGAGGCATTGATCTAGCAATGGATTCAATTACATTAATTTGATTAGAATAAAAAGGAGCCCAAACATCTATAGCCATTTCTGGCTGCATATGTAACCCAAAGAAAAAGAATTTGTCAGAGACAGGGCTTTGCTCTAAAGACAAAAAATTTAATGAAAGTAGGTTTATCTTTCTTCTGAAGTAATCACATATTGAAGCGGATATCGGACGTCTCGTGTAACGATCAAATCTTGAAGTAACTAGTTGGACTATTGCTTCATTAAGATGTTTAAGATGATACGGCATTTTTTGTAAAATAACTTTGAGACTACTTTCAGTTATGATAGAAGGCGCATGCATCTGTTTTGTTATAAAATTAGTATACGATTCAGAGGCAAGTCTATATATCGCTTCTTGATCATTTTCAATAACCGAGAATGTACCTGAATTATTCATAGTTGAAGTAAAACCCATAAATCCTTTTGGTAAAACTGAAAAACTCAATGCTAACCATTTTATATTAAGTTTATTAGCCACAGCTTTAGACATGCTACTATGAAATGCATCAAACCCACTAACTACTATGTTTGGTTTTTCTCTTAGAAAAATACTTTCAAATTCTTTGGCTATATATGTTGCATAACTAATTGCATCTTCATATTGCAATTTACTAAGGATACTATCACATAAAATCATGTTATGAATAGTAGGTACATTTTCAGTTTCAAGACTTGTTAAATATTCAACATCACCCTTTGGTAATTTTTTCTTTACCGAGTCCCTTAAACAATAAAATTTAGAAACAGAATCGAAATTCTTATCAGCAACAACACTTATATCAATGGATGGATGCAAAACATGAATAATTGGATATGAAATTCCGTTTTGTATTCGATCCCAAAAAATATTAATTACTTCGAAACCATACCCAGAAGTCAGTACCTTAAATTCTTTTTTCATTAATATTATTCTTAAAACAATCTGTTTAAATATGAAACGAATTATTTAACAGCCTCAACATAAACAGATATCTGTGGGTATGTCTGGTCAAAATAATCAAGATCTCTCATCCAATTACATCCACTTTGTCCATACCCTGATTTGTATACGACACTAAATCCAGCCATTTTTAGATACTTTTCTAATCGATCAAAGTTCCACCAACTTATATGATTCCCGGGGAATTTTATATCAAACTGAATATCATTGGTTAACATATCTAATAATAATTCTTTTGATTCAGAATGCTTTTTGACCAACTCTTCAATTTCAGTTGATGTGTATTTTACATTACTATTTACTTTTGAATAAAACGACTTAGGTGTCGCAACATGATATAACCATTTATCAAATAAAGTCATTTGAGGCTTGTCCTTCATTACCGAATCAATAAAATCCTTATCGTCATAGAAATACCACCAATTAATATCTTGTCTAATTAATGCACTCCAATCTAAATCAGCACAAGGTCCGGTACTGATTCTAAAAGTACCGCCCTCACGAAGACATCTATAGGCTTCTTTAAACATATTTAAATCTGCATCAGCTGGAATATGTTCAACTACATGAGAACAATAAAAAGCATCTACAGAATCTGAATCTATAGGTAACACTTTATCTTTCACAAAATCATGTTTTAAACATGGAGCTTGTATTGCAGCAAATTCTGGGGTTTGAGGAGGCAAATCAACATTTGTCCAGCAAGGATGGGTCCAGTTACCTGCACCTAAATTAAATAAATGCTTTTTCGCTGATTCTTCACTACCATAAACTTTGACATAGTCAGCACTAATGGTGTTTATTGAGCTTGGTCTTTTGTAAATCATATAAATGGTTTAAATAAATTTGTAGATACTTTGATTAGTTATACCCATTAAGCAGATAAAGGGTCATTATGTCCTATGGCATGAGGTATTAACTGCAACCATTTTCTAATTTTAGATGCAGGCTTTGGAACCAAAATTATTTTTTTTGCTGGTATCGCAATTATCATTAGGACAGTTCTTACCAGTGATGGTTTAGGTACGCCGGCCCTATGTAAACACGTATTTGGATTAAAAATGTAACTATACCCAGCACTACCTGAAATGCTTCCTGCTTTCTCGATATTCTCAAGAAAAGATTGAGAGTTCCCATATGTCTTTTCGCTCCTGTAGCCGGCCTTACAAGCTTCACGGGTCTGATGCCTGTCAGCAATAATAGTTCCCCCGTGATCCGGGGATATGTCATCTAGAAAAATGAAAATTTTAAATTCATCTGTTCGTGCTCCATCTGTATGCCATCTATTGGAATAAACATCACTTGAATATCCTTCAGGAAGAGAGTAATTTCTCCAAATCGAATATGATAACACCTCAAATCCTCCATTAGAGGCAGCAGTAAACGCAGTTATGAGTTCTGGCGTCATAACCTGTTGCATAATTTGCAATTCCTTATCCCCAGCTTTAAATTGAATTCCTTCATAGACTTTATGTCCAAATACAGAAATTGTTTTGATTCTTGGATCTTGAGTAATAATCTTATCATTGAACAAACTAAGAATTAAGTTAACCATATCAATTGGCACTACATTACCAAGTAGTTGAATTCCATCTCGTCTGATGCGTTCACCCCTCTCCCTTAAGTCTTTGCTAATATTCGAAAAAAGACTACAATATTTTCTAATGATAATGCCTCGAATCTGTTCAACAAATCCTGCCGGAATTCCTAGTAATTGAGCCGAAACCCTTCGTTCTAATTCAGTAATCAATAAAAAAGGACTTCGTAAGCCATTTTTTAAAAAAAAGGAAATCAACCCTGTTTGATTTTTTTGCGGATTCATTATTTTTGTTTTTAGTAATCTAAATAAGTAATAAATTATGTAATTGGAAGTTTAGATATGTTTAAGCTACTCATATGTGAATTCCAGTGTTTCGTTAAAGCTTCGAGTAAAAAATAATGTTGGTGTACAGATTCCTCAATTGTTGGAAGCAAACATTTGCCTGTAATGAAAATCTCATCAATTAGTCCACTAGTCATGGTACTTTGATATAAAATACCAGCTTTTATTATTTTACCATTTTGATTTTCGGCAATCCCAATTGACTCTGAGATTTTCCATTGATCGGACAAAACTGATATGAATACATTATAGTCTGGTTCCTCATTTGATGATGACGTCATTTTCAAATAAGATCCATCATCAAAAAAAACCTCTAAGCACCCAAGTACTTCATAAAACCCCCTTCGTTTTGACTCAACCCATTTCATTTCTAGTTCGCTAATGTCGACCTTTAATATTTTAGATTGGTTCCACCTACACACATAATCAACATAATGGATGGCATTACAAGCCAACCCTTTTATACCAAGAAACTGGGCATGAATAGGGACTGCTTCCGTGTATTGTTCTCTAAGTTCTTTGTACAAAGGCCAAATATGCATTGGAGTATTTACCCAAGCACCTAATGAAGATCTAAGCAAATTTGGGAATTTTTGAATGTCATTAATTGTCTGAGCAAGTACTTTTTCAATAATCCAATATTTCACATTACTTTTTTGGGCAACTTTTGCAGTTACAACATATCTAACATCGGCATTACAAGCAACAACAACTAAATCGAACTCTGGTGGGAGCGAATCAATTTTATCAACAAATTGTACATTATGTGTTGAGTTTTTACACTCCTCCCACCTCTGCTTTGAAAGCGTAAGTGAATCTTCTGATATATCATGTACCCAAATATTTGAAGGGGTTAAAAAATCAGATAACCCCTGTAAATAACGAGATCCTAATTGACCTGACCCTATAATTCCAATATTATACTTCATATATATTTTTAATCATTGACATTAATCGAAGTCCGTCCTCTAAAGTGGGCAAAGTATGCTCAATCCCAAGTACTGCATTAACAGCCTGTTGTGCTTGACACCTAATCCCTGGTTTAAAAGTAATATCCCATTGATCTACAGCAATATCTTCTTTAACGCGCGATTTATAGGTTTGTTTTGTAACTTTTTCTAATGGCCGTAATTCCCATAAATTCAATTGAGTAGTTATGTTCACAGCCCAAGGTCCGGGTCCTTCCCATATTGCCTGATATAGACCAATATCACCAGAAGAAAAACTGAGTTTACTTAATAAAAAGAATGGCGAATCATTATTTAATCGAATTAGATTTTGAACTCCTGTAATTTTACCTCTACAAAAAACATTAAAATAATCTATCAAGTGAATAGAATTTGCATACATCCAATTATCTACTACTTTCTGCGGAGTTCCAGCTTCTTTTGCAACTGCTGGATTTTCTTGATCAAATACTTGTACAACTCTTTGACCGTAATCATCTCTCAATTCCGCGATTACATTCTTTGTACTGGAATAATGCCGCCGATTAAGAGCTATAAAAACCTGAGCTCTTGTATTCAGTGCTAAAGCAGATATTAATTGGGCCTCTTCGTAATTATATCCAACAGGTTTTTCAACTAATAATTTCCAAGGAAACTTAAACGATTCAAGACAAATTTTATATAAAGCAAGTTCGTTAACTGAAATAACCACCAAATCGGCTTTAGTGCTATTGTACATTTCATCAATTGAATTATATACATGTTTTATTCCATACTTTTCTGACAAATCTTCTGCCTTTTTCAATGTTCTCGAAGTGATTCCAGCTAATGATACATTTTCTATATCTGCAAAAGCTTGCAAATGTGCATCGGCCATGAATCCAGCCCCAATAAATGCAACCTTTATTTTTTTCTTACTTTCTTTCATTTAAGCTTTATAATTTTGCATAACCTTAGAATAAGTTCCAATATTTGATACTTTCCCATTTTCAATCTGTATTATCTTATTGCAGTATTTCAATGTAGATAATCGATGTGCAACAATAAGAATTGTTAGTTCGGAATTCAAAGTCGCAATTTCAGCCATCACATCCTCTTCAGTATAATTATCTAGGGCGCTTGTTGCTTCGTCAAATACTATAAAATCTGCACTTCTATATAAAGCTCTTGCGATTCCTATACGTTGGCGTTGTCCACCAGATAAATTTATCCCCCTTTCTCCAACCAGACTCCAATACCCATCCTTGAATGACAAAATGGTCTCTTCGATTTTGGCTTTGCGAGCAGATTCTTTAACAAGTTCAAAATCAATTTCATCCTTAGGAATACCGAAAGCTATATTTTCTGCAATAGAGTTGTCTGTCAAAAATATCATTTGAGGCACATGCGAAATATGCGCCTGCCAATTTCTTACATTCAAACTTGTAATATTATTTTCGTCAACTTTAAATGTACCAATTTCAGGAAATAATAACCCCATTGAAATGTCCATCAATGTACTTTTACCACTTCCGGTTTTACCGATAATACCTACTTTATCCCCTTTATTTATAGTGAAAGAAACGGATTCCAATACCCATTTTTTATCGATAGCATACCTAAAAGATATGTTATTTAATTCGATTTTTCTAGTAAATGGCAGTTGAAATTGGCTTTCATTTTTTTCAATATTCGAAGGCGTAACTTCATCTAGATATTCAATTACATCAATTAAAGAATTCCTTCCTCCGCTCATTGCAGCCCATCCTGCGTAAGCTTGCTGCAATATTGGCAGCAAGCGCTGTGCACCCATTGCAATAGTACCTAATACCGGAATAATAGTTGCCCGTTGAGTTTGATCCTTAGAAAAATTATAAGCAAGAATTCCTATAATGAACATTCCAAATGCCTCAATGATAAACCTTGGCGCTCCACCAATTATTTGCACATTTGCTTGAGCCCTTCGTAAAGGCGTATCAGTTTTTTTAAATTTTTTCCAGTACTCTTCTTGAAATCCTCCAATTAAAACATCCCTGATTCCTCCCAATCCCTCCTGCAACGCCTTTATCACAATACTATATTCCCTATTTTTTAGCTCGCTATAAACTAATAATCGTTTCCTTGTTAATAAGATTATTATAAAATATAAAAAACCAAACATAAAAAGGGTTATTGTAGAAATAAGTGGATTAATAACAACTAGAGCTAAAATAATAGTGAAAGATATTAAAATTGAACCCATCAATACAAACCTTGGTGTAATAGAATCATACACAACACTGTGGACTTTCGTCGAAATGCCAGAAATTACCTCACTACTATTTCTATTTATATGAACTTGATAAGGTTGATAAAGAATTTTTCGATATATACTTAAACTAAAATCCGATCCTATTGCCTGACTTAATCTTGTCTGCATCCACAGAAGTAATACTCTCATTACACCTGATAATATTGCAGAAATACAAAACAAAACAGTTACTGCAAAAAGTAAATCCTTGGGTTCACGCAACTCGAAATAAAATGCTGTATTCTTGATAACTCCTATTTTGAATATCATTTCAGGCGCGGTGATCACTGTTAAGAAAGGCAGCAGAGCTCCTATGCTAATTACCTCTGCAAATGAAGTAACAATAGAAACAAAAAAGAGTACAATCACTTGTTTTCGGCGACGTTGGGACAAATGATACCAAAGGCGCAAATTTATGCTCTGGGGGAATATAGAAAGTTTTGACATTTAAAATCGGTTTTAAACAATTTTATTATTTAGTACCCATTCTCCAGAACTATCCCTTGACCACAAATGATCAGAACGCCAACTGTCAATAATTTCAAAAAAATATTCTTCAGTAATATCGCAATAATCCAAGAAATCTTTGAAATATTTTTGTGGAAACTCACCATCAAATTTCCTTACTAATGCCACACCTTCTTCTCTTGTTATATGACCATCACGAATTTCATGTGCAGTATCAGAAGTACATCTTCCCAAACCAAATTTTACGAATGCTAGATAATAATGAAACCCATCAATCTTATCATCCAAGGAAGCATATTTTGAGTATGTACCTTCACTTCGAACAGGATTTGCTTGGAAACCAGTATTCTCAGCGCAATAGTAGTAATTTTCTTGAGGCACCCATTTTTTATAATAACCGTAAAAATGAATTTCAGCACCTATGGCTTCAAGTTTTTCATTAGTCGGAGCCATATATGGTTTAATATCATTCTCATTTACACCATATTTTATTAAATCATCTGGTCCAAGACCAGAAAAATAATGTTTTTTGTGATCCGCTTTATAATCTCTTGTGGGCTTAAATGCATTTTTCATATCGCCTCCATATTCTACTTCACCATTTTCTCCATACATTATTAATGGAATTCCATATTGAACAGCAACTTGCAAAGGAAAATTTGTTTGTCCATATATAAATGGTTGAAAAGGATCACCAAGAATTTCAAAGGAGAGTTTTGTTAATTTTCGGTGGGTCTTTCCAGCTGGAGTACCTAAAACATTAGCAAGATCTCCAACTCGTATCATTTCATGTAAGTTCCTAAATCCAATATCAGTATATAAATGAGGCGCCCAAGTAACTGTTAAAGGATTCATTCCATATTTGTGTTTTAACTCATGAGCATTAAAGGCCGCATCTTTCCCACCACTACAAGGTACAATCACATCATGACTTCCATCGTTTCGTCGAAACCTGTTTAATAATTGTTGTAATTCTTCCTCTCGATTTTGCCAATCAATATGATACTTTTTAAACTCAGCAAAATTGCATGCTGAGCAGACACCATTTTCATCAAAAGTTATTCTTGGTCTCTGGTTTGAGATTGTACATTTTGCACAAAACTTAACTTCGGAAGGAAGATTATACCTTTCCTGTGTATTTTTTTTCTCCATAAGAATTTATATAAAATCAATAAAATTTTTGTAAACTGATAGCCCCAATTCGCCACTTTTTTCAGGGTGGCCTTGAAATCCGAAAATGTTATTATGCTGAACAGCAGAACAAAATTCAAATCCACAATAATTAGTTATGGCTAAAATGTCTTCTAAATTATCAGGTTTGGCATAATAGGAATGTACAAAATACATCATTCCATTACTAGGAAAATCCTTTAAAGGAGTTTTTTTCCAATCATTTGACTCAGCCTCTAATGTATTCCAACCTATATGAGGAATCCGAAGCTTAGTTCCTTCAAAATCTTCATCTGGGAATCTTACAACTTGGCCCGGTATTAAACCTAATCCTTCATGCTGTCCAAATTCATAGCTTGAATCAAACAATAATTGCATACCCAAGCAAATTCCCATTAAAGGTTTCCCATTTTTTACATGCTTGATTATGGAATTAACTAAATTTAATTCATTGAGTTGTTTCATCGCTCCTTCAAAAGCTCCTACACCGGGTAGAATCAAATAGTCTGCATTTTCTATTTCAAGAATATTATTAGTTAGTTTGGGCAAAAATCCAAAGTGAATCAATGCTTGCGAAATACTATATATGTTTCCCATTCCATAATCTAAAATGACGATACTTTTTGCCATACTATCTGCAATATATATTGTTTGAATTTAAATATTTTTTTAATTCCTCAAGGCCAATTGAATCTATTTGAACATTTTGCCTGCCGCCTTTAAGAAAATCAAAATTTCCTTCGGATGATTCATTGATTATTCTTTTATTTTTTTTAATATAATCATAGTGAAGCAATGAGGATAAAGCAATTGAATTAATTTCGCCTGTATGTAGAATGTTCAACACATCTTCTTTTCTTCCTGCTCCTCCATGAATGATTACAGGAATGCTAACGTTCTTGCTTATAATATTAGATAACGAATAATCAAACCCTTTGCCTGTACCCTCCTGATCAACTGAAGTAATGATTATTTCTCCACACCCTAGTTCTTCAACCCTGCGAGCCCATTCTACAATTTCTAACCCTGTATATTCCCTACCATTATCAATAAATGCATAATATCTACCATCATCTTGCTTTATTGCCTCAATAACTACTACAATAGTTGAAGAACCAAACTCTCTTGCAGCTTCTTTTATTAAATTAGGTGTTTTAATAGCAGCTGTATTAATTGCTACCTTATCTGCTCCAGCTCTAAGTACTGACTTTATATCAGAGATTGTTCTAATTCCCCCGCCTACAGTAAGAGGAATGAAGATATCTCGTGCAGTTTCTTTTATAATATCATGAAGACTATTTCTATCATAAAGAGAAGCTACGACATCCATAAACAATAACTCATCGGCACCGTTTAAATAATAATGCCTTGCAAAGTCAGAAGGTGTACCTAACACTCTCAAACCTTCCAAATGTATGCCTTTGACGAGATTTGGACCTTTAATGTCCAAACGAGGAATTAACCTAATGGTTTTCATTTGTTTTATTTATAAAATATTCAGCAAGTTCCCAATCTTCAAAATTATCTATGTCTATGCTGTACATATTATTCATTTCATACTTCACTATTTTATTAAAGTCAAACCTATTATTTCTTTTAAACGAGGCAACTGAAATAATATACATTGAACCATTGTAAGCATAAATATCTGGACAATCTTGCCGGCGAGTGTATATTGAATTTAAAAATAAACTTATTAAATACCCATCATTATTAACTTGAAATAGAGAAAAATAAGGGTTATGTTTTGGCTTAACAACCGATACTGTCATATCTGATTTAGACTCTAGGAAAATTTGCATCATATTGAAGAAATCTCTTTCAGAGCGAATTGGGGATGTTGGTTGAAGAATGACAATTGAGTCAAAAAAAATATTTTTTGACTCATAAAAATCTAAACAATGTTTTACAACATCAGAAGTTGATGCTGTATCATTGCTTAGATATTCTGGTCGAATAAATGGAGGTACCACACCTAACAATTTAGAACATTCAAATGCTTCTTCATCATTTGTTGAGACACATATTATATCGTTCTCTTTTTTAACCTTTAAGGCAAATTCAATGGAATAATTGATTAAAGGTTTACCATTTAATAATTTTACATTTTTCCTGATTAAACCTTTTGAACCTTTTCTAGCTGGTATAATAAATATTGAACTCATTAAATATCAATATGTTTAATATCTTCTTGCGCTTTTAAGAAATCCTGATTCCTACCAATATCTAACCAATAGCCCAACATTGGATAATGATCTAATTGAAATTCAGTATTATTTATGACCTTTCGCATTAAGTCTGTTGCATTAAAGAAAGAATGTTTAGGTATAAACTCCATAAGTTGAGAATTAATTAAATAAATCCCTCCATTCGAATAATAAGTTAAATTAGGCTTTTCCTCAAAATCTAAAACTTTATAATTATCATCTGTCTTTAGAATAGCATAAGGTATTGCTACATTATATGGAATACTTGCCAACATCATTGAAGAATCAAGCTTTTTGTAATGTGTATAAAAATCTTCAAAATCAATATTTGTCAATAAATCAGAATTCATTACAAGTATATCTTCACTAAGTGAATTATCAATTAAAGACAAACATCCTATAGTGCCCAAGGGGACATCTTCTTCAATATAAGTTATTTTAATCCCCTTATTAGAGCCATCACCAAGATATTTAATTATCGATTCTTTAAGATAATTGACACTGACATAAATATTACTTATTCCATATTTGATGAGTCTATCTATATTATGCTCAATTATAGGTTTGTCTCCAATTTTTAGCATTGGTTTGGGAATATTATCAGTTAAAGGCTTTAGTCTCTCGCCACGCCCTCCAGCTACTAATAATGCACTAACTGGAACTATACCTCTATATTTATTTAAATCTAAAATATCATTAATAGTTCCATCATCATTCAATGATGGCAATAAGCTTACACCTGAATTTTTGAATTTATTTACTTCATGAGAATTAATGTGTTGCTTTTTTATGTATTTAAAATCTGAACGCATAAAAAGCTGAACTGAATCAGATATTTCTAAGTTCATAAGTAACCCTCGTCTTATATCTCCATCAGTAATTGTTCCTTTTAGTATTCCTTCATCATCAATTACAAAAAGGGTCAGAGACGTCTTCTCAGGCAAGCCACTTAGCAATCTAAGAGCCATTCTAGCTGATTCCTTGAAATTAATTATGTGCGGTTTATCTTGTTTCATCAAAAAATCTTTTTAATGAATTAATTATTAAAGCTGAGGTATCTTTTTTAAAATACTCATTATTTCCTAAAAATAAAAAGTTTTTATCGCTTATCATATCTATGGATTTATTAATATCCAATTCGTCATATGATACATCTATAACATTACCACTTTTTAAGCGCCCTTTCTGTCTATCTCCAACATTTATAGCAAATTTACCAAAGCTAGCTGCTTCAATAATTCCACTAGAAGAATTTCCTAGCACAAATAGGCATTTACTCAGTGCTGTATAATAAGAAATGCTTCCCAAATTTTCAACAATAAAAAAATTATTCCTACCTTTTAAGTTGGAATCAATCATTCTCCGAATAATACCCGATGAAGTATCAGCATTAGGCATCGTAAGCAATATTTGGTATTTTTTCGATAGTTTCAACAATGAAGAAACTATAACTTTGAAACAACGCTCAACATTTTCATATTCTACCGTTTCTGGATGAAATGTTGCTAAAATTGTTCCGCAACTTAAATCTACATTCCACTTTTCAAGAAATTCTTCATTTGTTAGTAATTGAACCTTCATCATGTTCTCCAAACTTAAAGACCCAACTGTAAAAACATTGAGGTTACTATTAATTATTTGTTTAACCCGATTAGAAAACACTTCATTAGAAGTAAAATGTAAAACAGAGGCTAAGGATATTGAATGTCGAAAGATATTATCAATAGCTCCGAGTGTTGTTTCGCCTCCGTGAATATGTGCGAACTTTATACCAAAGGGAATACCTGCCATAACCGCTCCAAACATTTCGAATCTATCGCCTAAACAAAATACAATTTTAAATTTTTTTCCATATTCTTTCCAAAATGAAGAAAATTTTAAAATATTCAACCCTGCTCCCGCAGAATTAGCTTCTGGAGAATCCCCCAAAAGCATTGATTCTACCTTATAATCAACTTCAAAACCTGAGTCATTTATATTACAAATGGTGTACCCGTGATACGATGACAGGTGAGTACCAAATGCAATTATAGAAAGCTCAATTGTTAAATCATTTTTTAAAGCTCTTAACAATGGAAGATAAATACCAAAATCCGCCCTTGAACTAGTAAGAACTGCTACTTTATTCATTTGAGAACATTGAAAAGTCCAATTTAGTGCCTGCAGGAATATCTTTTAAAAGGATTCTTCCAATTACAAGATTTATATTCATTGGGGATATACCATCACCAGGTCTTAACACAATTAAATTCGACTCTGTGATTTTTTCACCTTTTTTTAGTGGATTTTGCACATGAATACTTTTTCTAGCAATCTTCATATTCTGTTTTTCCGTATCAGTTGGTTGTTTAATTTCACTACCCAGTGCTTTTTCAATTTTTCTTATTCCTTCAACCATACGTTCTAATTCATTAGGTTCTAATGAAGCTATGTGATCAGGACCTTCTAAATTCCTATTCAATGTAAAATGTTTTTCTATAACTTTCGCACCCAAAGCAACCGCAGCTAGCGGCACTTCAATCCCAAGTGTATGGTCCGAGTAACCAATATTTACTTTAAATTTATTTGCAATTGACAACATTGCTTTTAAGTTAACATCTTCCAATTTAGTAGGGTAGTCTGTCGTACAATGTAGGATAGTTATTTTATCTACACTAAAATCATGTTCAAAAAAAATACTTAATGCGTGTTCTATATCATCCATAGTACACATGCCAGTAGATAATATAACAGATTTTGCAACTTTCGCTATCTCTCTGATATATAATAAATTATTTATTTCACCAGAAGGAACTTTAAATAATTCAAACCCCAAAGAATGTAAAAATGAAATACTTTCTAAATCAAAGGCAGTTGAAAAAAACTTGACATTCTTGTTATTGCAATATTCAATTAGTGCGTAGTGATCCTCAATACTGAGTTCAAGATTTTTTAGCATATCAAACTGTGAACTAGAATTTGGATCGTTCCTTTGTTGATAAATTGCTTTTTGGGCCTTTCTACTAACTAAATTTTCAGCTTTAAAAGTTTGAAATTTAACAAAATCAACTTTAGCTTTAGCTGCAACGTCAATTAGTTGTTTTGCCATTTCAAGGCTGCCATTGTGGTTCACTCCAGCTTCTGCGATTATTAATACTCTACTCATTAAATAAATCTATTAGGATTACCTACTATTTTTTTACCATTGGGAATATCATTCAAAACAACTGTTCCAGCACCAATAACAACATTTTTTCCAATTACCACCCCCTGTTTAACTATGGAGTTTGCCCCAATAAACGTACCTGTTCCTACTTTTACATTGCCAGCTAATACGGCCCCTGGTGCAACGTGAACATTATCATTAATTTCACACTCGTGTTCAATTATACAGCCAGTATTTAATATTACATTATTTCCAATTTTTGCGAAAGCGTTAATCGTCACATTTCTATTAACAAAAACTCCATCTCCGACCACAGCAAATCTTGAAATAGATGAACTTGAATTTATTAATGAAATTACTTTTTTACCGTTTTTAAGAATGTGCTTATAAATTTTTTCTCGAAGTAAATTGTCTCCTATTCCCAAAATAAATGAAACATCTAAATCCCATCCTTTGAAATCTGGACTTGATTCATTTCCTAAATATTCTAACATGAATGGGTTTACATTATTTAATGATTTTTCTGTGTACCCAATTACATTCAAGTTATTTTCAAAAGCAATGTCAGCGACAACTAAACCATGCCCAGAATATCCAACTAATATAACTTTCTTATCTGACACTACTAGGTATATTAACGATTCTATCTTCCAAATAAATAGCATTTTTCTGCGAATCTTTTTGAAAGCCAGAATATAATGGAGATTTAAAAATCAATTGCCAAATTGGCCTTGTCATTACGCCATTGTCATTCGTCATTTTTAAAAAAGACTCCCTCTCTTGTTTATTTTCTAATTCAACGCACATTAGCCAATAATTGGCTTTGGTTAGAGGTAGTTCTGTTCGGAATTTGATCCCTTTAGACTTAAAAAAAGAATTATACTCCTGAGCGAGAGTCCGCTTGATATCAATAAACGTCGAGAGCTGCTCTAATTGTGCACAGGCTAACGCAGCATTTAAATTAGGCATTCTAAAATTGTAACCAATCTCATCATGTACATATTCATACGGATGAGGAACTTTTGCTGTCGTCGTTAAGTGTTTTGCCATAATTCCTAACTCAATATCATTTGTTACAATAGCACCACCTCCACCACTTGTTACAATTTTATTTCCATTAAATGAAAATACCCCCAATTTGCCAAAACTCCCTATTGGTATCGAATGATATTCACTACCAATAGCTTCAGCTGCATCTTCAACTAATGGAATATTCCATTTATTGCATATTCTCAATAATTCATGTAAGTGCACGGGAAATCCAAAAGTGTGCATAGGCATACACGCGGCAATTTTTTTTTTCGTTTTCTTATTGTAGCAAACTCCGTCTCGCATCTCCCCAAACTCTTCTAAAAAAGCTTCGACAGCCTTAGGAGATAGCCCCATAGTGTCTATATCAACATCAATAAAAATGGGAGCTGCTCCATTATAAAGAATCGCATTAACTGTAGCTATAAACGTTAGTGCTTGAGTAATAATTTCATCTCCTGCGTTAACGCCAGCTAGCCTTAAGGCGACTTGTAAAGCGGAAGTGCCATTTACGACGGCAACTGACTTATTTGTCCCAGATATAGAAGACATCATCAACTCGAACTTGTCAACATAATCACCAACTGAGGAA
>Ga0172372_10002286_pt1 | contig 29267 bp, 15 predicted proteins | sample LakKiv5m_2_FD_114544 | JGI IMG/M metagenome (GOLD analysis project Ga0172372, IMG submission 114544) | Freshwater microbial communities from Kabuno Bay, South-Kivu, Congo - kab_092012_9.5m | ecosystem: Environmental > Aquatic > Freshwater > Lake | place: Democratic Republic of the Congo...
GCTTTGTCCAGAAGAAATAGTAGGATAAACAGAGGCAAAGAAGTCATCAGCAATGTGATTCGGGATGAAAGCGAACTCGTCAAGAAAGATGACATTATAGGATCCGCCTCGGACAGCAGATGACGAAGTAGAGTTAGATGAAATTTTGGATCCATTTTCCAGTTCCAAAGATCCTTTATTCCAAGATATAATACCCTGCTGCATCCATTTTGGTAAGTTCTCATAAGCAAGTTGTAGTCTTCCAAGAAGGTCTCTTGCCGTGGATGCCTTGTTTGCAAGAATAGCAATATTTACATTATCATTGAACACCGCATAATGTAACAAATATGAAACACAAGTTGTTGACTTACCCGTCTGACGAGGCATTTTGCAGATATTAAATCTATATTTGTGGAAATTTTGAATCAGTTTCTCCTGAAATGGATACATTTTAAAGGGAACTAGACCGTGATCCAGAGACACAATCTTGATATAATTTCTAGCAAAATATACAGGATCTTCTTTACACTTTAAGAATTCAATAATCTGGTCTTCTGTAAATTCAATTGGAGTGTTGGCTTTTTTGAGCAGAGGATTGCCCAAATAAACATCACTAGACATATTGATACCCCCTTTCTGGACCCCAGTGCTTCATTCTATAAGATAATCCCTGTATTGTTATGCCCACATCATCTGCTGCTTCTTGTTGGGAAACATATACTTTTCCATTTATAAAAACTTTCTTACTATTAGGATGCTTTTCTCCACCTTCATACTTGTGTCCAAAAGAACGTCCTTTTAGTGCCTCACTCTTTTTTCTACAAGTTTCTTCGGTATGCTTTCTTCCAATATTTTTTTGAGTTGCTTTATTTAAGTTTTTCATAAACCAAGCGTTATTGTGCCACCCATACTTATGTAGTTCTCTACTACAAACATAAAGGTGTTCTGGTATGTCTTTTCCACCTTCACATCTTGGGGGAAATAGTGAACATCCATACCTTTCATCTGTTCCCAAGTTAATCCCCAATTTTTACGAGCAATATTTCTTACTGTTTTGGGACTTAATCTTTCTTTTGGAATTTTAACAATAGCAGACACATTTGAATCCCAATCTAAAAATATTTATACAAGATAGACTTCACTCATAAAATGTTTTTATCCTTGATACACTACAGAAGTTGCGTAAATATCAGTTCCACTATTAACAGATATAATATTAGTTCTTTCTTTTTTGATTAATAAAAATGATTGAGGCGTCATATGAACTGTTCCAACAGTGACTCCAGCACCAGTTTTTTCAATTATATAGTGATTTCCAGCTCCAGTATGTTGAATTAAAACATACTGAGCTCCAACTCCATTAATATCTGAAACTGTCGTTCCTATTCCTGATAATTGTTGAGAGTTTCCTAAAATTTTAATTGGTCCGTTCATTAGTTACAGTTCCAACGACGTAGAGCTTTATTAATTCTTGAATCTGGGTCTCTTGAAGTTTTTGCAGAGGTTAGTTTTGCTTTCATACCTTTCATACGTGAACAGAATGATTTACGTCTTGATGCTCTTTTTCCAGTTGGATTTTTTTCAGTTACAGCAGTTTTAAGTTTAGAACCTGGATTTTCACGACGATAGGCATTAACTGCCTTCTGACTTAATCCATCGGTCTTATCTTGACGATTAACTTTCTGCCAGTCTTCTAGTAATTCACTTACACCTAATTCTTCTCTCCAATTTGAATATCCCTCTTTAACACAACGATTATAAGTTTTTCCAAATAACTTTTGAGTTCCTTTTTTCTTATATCCAGGCCAACATTTTTTTGCTGCTTCTTCGATATCATGTTCTCCACTATCTAGATAATCTGCTGCGGTATCAAGATAATCTGCTGCCTTAGTAATTTTTGATTGAACCCATGCCTCAATATTTCCTTCACCCTTTATTTTTTTCTGGAGTCTTCTTACCGCAGAAATTACAGTTGCAAGTTCTGAACGAGCCATTGAATACTCATGATCTTTTTCTTCATTTGCCGGATGAACAGTTGCAATATTGTACTTCATTCGATTCGAAGTAAGTGCTGATGGCATGGAAAACATATCCCAATATTTAGGACCATATTTACATTCATTTCTAGTTTCATCCTTTTGGCATTTAGGACAATATCTAATCATTTCTACTGCCTCAGATTTAGTTCCCCAATTGTCTGCACCAACTTTACGACATTTTACAAGTGCTCCCGAAGCATAAGCACTAGGCCAAACACTGTATCTGGACTTTACCTTATGATAGCAAGCATCTTTTGTTCCACTACCTTTTCCAGGTTTGTCTTTTGTTGCTTCGTTGAGTTTCATTGATTCCTTAATTCCTGGTTCTGCTTTTACGTAATTTGGATCTTTTTTACCCTTTGCAAAAGTTGGAACATTTGTCGGTGTTGCTGATCCAGACTTTTGTTGCTGTCCCTTATCTTTTTGTCTTTTGCGACGAATAGCAGATCTAATTAATTTTTCGCCTTTTTTACCCTTTCTTTTTAGTGCATTTAATCTCCCACTACTAAAACATTTTGGTGTTTTAGTCTCACCGGGTTCATTTGCACAAGGTGATCCATCTGCCTGAACCCACCCAGGTTTTCCCTTTTTTGATTTGGAACCACTAAACCAATGATGTAAAGTTCCCTCATTTAATTCCTTAATCCAATCATCTGGAGTCTCATTGTTTTTTCTCACAAAACTATTATGAAGTTCTTTCGCAGTTAAATTATATTTTTTCATAATACCTCTCATTAATTTATCAATAGAATCGTAAGAAATATTATTTAATTTTTTTAAACCATTTTCTAATTCAGTAATTGAATTTTCTTTTTGTTCATTAAAAGGAGATTTTGATTTTGTTTCTTCACCACCTTGTCTTTGTTTACGAGCAGCACAATGAGCTTTTTGTGAAAATCCTTTCGGATTTTGACAATCTATTGATTTTTTATAGTCATTAGACCAACTCATTGAATAAGAAATTACTCTTTATTATTTAGAAAACCTTGTTTGAGTAATTTTGAAAGTTCTGAAGTAGATCCTACAAAAACGGCATTATTAGTAATGCTGCTTGGAGATTTGACAACATCTTCCTCAACATCTTTTAACTTTTTTTGTAAATCTATTAATTTATCAGTTACATCACCAACACTTTTAATTAATTGGCCAGCTACTTCATATGCTCTTGGGGAGTCGGATTCTCCAGCGAGTTCCATGATCCCATTAATTGCTTCCTGACCCTTTTCGATTAAAGAATACAGGTTCGCACGAGTATATTCATAATCTTTTTTTATATCATTACTATTTGAAGATTCAACTCTAACAATAGGCATTTCTTTTTCAACTTCTACAATTTCACTCTTTATATTCAGAGCTTCATCTAATTTATTATAATTATTAGGCATAATTATTAAATATCAATTTTGCGAGTTGGGCTATAATCTTTTCCGTCTGAGAAAAACGTCCATTGCTCATTAAAACCGAAGTCATCGTCAGGATCCGCATTGTATGGGTCGGGAGTTACAGTATATCTTAATTCTCTCTTTGCATTTTCGGTATCTGTACTAGTATACAAATCAACTTGCACTTTACGAATGAGACCATCAGAACTTTCTGCAATAGGTCCGAATAGATAAGTTTTTGCTGTAAATGATAAAGTGTATATTAGAGCTCTTCTTGTAGAAAAATCCCCCTCATAATCATCTTGAAAAGATATATTTTCAAGAACTATTGGTATATCTCTTTTTTCACCAATCGAATCAACTAAGTCTACTGTTAAATTAAATCCTGGTTGAAAATACGGCAATATTTGCTCTACAATTTGTAAAGCATCATCATTTAACTTGGTTAGGATATTCAATTCAAAACCAATGTTGTATGGAACCGGCATAAAGACTTTTTTTATTTTACCACCATCATCACATGCTTTAAATGTTTGAGTCACACTCGTTTTTCTTGTTGGATCATATTGAATTGAAATCATCTCAAATGACATTCTTGGTAGTGAAATTTGAGTTGCTTTATTTAATTCTGGTTGTTGTTGAATTCTTGCAAGAAACTTTTGTCTTGGACCATACGCAATGGGAACTCTTACATCGCTAAAATTAGAACCATTTTGTTCACTGTGGCGAATGTGAATCTGATTAAAAAGTGTTCCGAAAGATATAATAGTCTTTCTTATAATTTCGTGATAATAATAAGTTCCTAACATTAGTAATTACCAAATGGATTTGACTCTGAAAAATCTATAATGAGATCTGCTTCTTCTTCAATTTCGTCATTTTGACTATATTTATCATATGTATCCATTTGTTCATATCCTTGAACGGTATACAATGCTCCTGATTCTGTTCCAATAATTGTTTCTCCTGGAAAGAATGGAGACTGTGTTTTTCCAATACCAGCATTAGAAATTTTAAGAATGTTTGTATCTTTATCCCAATTTTTAACTCTTGCTCTTGTTTGAGATCTGGAACCTCTCACGATTTCATTAAACAGATAAGTTCCAATACCTGTAAGAATTTCTGGATTTGCAATCGTAACCGTTGGTGTAGAGGTATATCCGAATCCGGGATTTGAAATGTATATTGCCCTTACAGCATTATCAGTTCCAACTATTCCCATTGATGCAATACCAACTGCAGTTTGCCCAACTCCACTAATTGCTAATTGTCCGGGAGTAGAAACTGTAATAACTGGTGCAGTTCCATATCCAATACCACCGTCATTTACAATAAATCTAATTACACCATTGTATGTTGTTTCAATAGAGCAAGTAGCAGCTGCCCCACTACCACCACCGCCAGAAATAGTTATAATTGGTGGGACGGTGTAACCTGCACCGGCGCTTGTTAAATAAATTTTTTCAACTGATCTAACATTACCACGAACTGTTGTTATTGCAACCGCCGTAGCATTATCCCCAGATAATCCTGTCGGTGAACTGCTGATAGCAACTATAGGATTTGTAGTATATCCACTTCCATCTTTATTTAAGAAAATTTGACGAATATATCCAGAATTAACTGATCCAAGAATAGATGCGGAGGATGTTGCTGTTCTTCCAACACCAATTAATTTAAGTGTTGTAATATATCCTTCCTCATCCACTTGCGTATCTATTTCTTCAATTGAAGTATCAATAATTTCATCTTCATATTCAAATAGCTCACACTTCAATTCATAAACATAATTTTTTCCTAACTGATAAAAAGGTTGTTCATGCTCTACAAATTTAACTTCAAAAAGTCTTTGTCCAAGTGGAAAATAAACCAAATCACCCTCTCTTGGTCTGGTTGATAATACAATCTCACCTTCTCCGCTACCATCATCCAGTGCTCCCAAAAATGGTGCTATAAAATCTTCAAATCTTTCTTTTGAAATAGTTATTAATAACTCATCTCTTAAACTCATCCCAAATTTTGTTAATATATCACCAGCTCCCGAATATCCATCGTAGGTATTAACATATGCTTCAATCGCAAAATTATCATCAAATCTGGAAGTTTGAACTTCCTCTATTATAGTTTTTTTATTGACAAATTTTCTTGGAATATAAACGACTTCAATACCGTGCATCCTAAGATGTTCGTTTATTAAATCTTGAACCAATCTTTGTTCGGAAGATGTTCCCTTTAAGAAAAATGGATTAAGTGCCATTACCCAATAAAGTCGTATGGTGGAAGTTCATAATCCATTGACATTCTCTTTGTTATTTCATCAATTTCTCTTTCTGCATCTTCATATATTTCTCTACCATTAAATTCCAATCCACCCGGCAACTTAACTCCTCTAAATTTAATAAGATTCTGTCCCCACTGCCTTTTAATTAATGCAGTCAAATATCTTTTTAAGAAACTATCATTATAGACTTTTGGAAAATCATTTGGATTTAAAATTCTGTAGCAATCCAAAACAATAAAATTTCCGGCGGATTGGGCTCCCCAGTCAATGTCTAAATGCAATCTATTTTGTCTTTTATTAAATCTTAATTGTTTATCTGTTGTCAGTAAGAAATCAATATCGGAAAGATAAGATTTAACCATAGAATACTGTAAAAGTTCAACAGAATTAAAATAATATAAATCATTTAAAAATAGTTGATACTTAAGACTAAACATACCTCCAGAAATAGAACTAGTATCAAATTTAAAAACATTTTCAATACCAATTACAGAATCTGGAACCTGAATATAATTTGAAGATTCATACCAATTGAAAGTTGTGGTTCCATACCCAGTAATGGTGCTTGTCCCAGTTGTAGTAGTAATTCCTGGACCTCTTGGTGCCTTCGAAGTTGCACTACCTCTGTTGATGTCTGCATCAGTTATTTGATACTTTAAATACATTCTCTCAACGCCATCGAAATGACGCTCATTGAAGTATTGAAGGGCATCATCTACTAGATCGTCTATTTGATCATCATCGACGTTAATTTCCAGCACAGGCGCTCCTAGACGCCTTAGACAGTAATCAATAAGTCCTTGCCTAGTTGCTGGTTGAGACATTTTTCTTTAGTCTTCTAATTTTTTAGATTTTTTTAACTCATTAATTTGATTTTGAAGATCATTATTTATTTCTAAAAGTTCATTTTTTTCTTGTACAAAATCATCTGATAAAGTTTGAAGTTTTGCTTCTAGCAAAATATTTTGATTGGTAAGTGTTGCCAATTTTTGATTATATAAACGCATTAAAACATTTACATCAACTTCACTATCTCTAGTCATATTTTAGAAAGTACCCCCATCTAATGTTGAAGTCCAGTGTGGTTTGTTAGTATATATCGTAGTAACGGTAGAGGGTATAACAGATAAATTTTCAATTGAACCATTATTACCTTCTTTTCTAATATTGTAAGTATTAACAAAAGTTCCTTCAACACCAATTAGATCTAGAGATGTTATTGTTCCACCAGTTTCAACAATACCGTAAGCATTGCTCGTATCTTGGCGAATTAAATCTCCCGTGGTAACAGTAATTGGAGATGGTAAAGTTAATGTGATTTTTGTAATAGCAGTTAGTATCTGCTTTGAAGTGATTACCGGAGATGCTGGATTATTGGTAGATCTTTGTAACCCTTCGCTATCAAAATATACAACACCATTTATGTCAAAATCACCAGATTGGTAATATACACCTTTAACATCTAAGAATCCTTTGGTTCCGGTTACAACGCTGTTTGTGATAGTAGAATCTGGAACATAAGTCCATCTTCTGCTGTCATTTGCATGAGTACCGTGATTTAGAGGTCCTGCAGTGCTACTAGCAATTGAACTATCTTCAAAACCAAAGAAACCTAGTTTATTATTAGCAGTTCCTGAACTGGTGTTATAATTGAAAGCAATACCACGATCAGTGTTGGTATCATAAGCGTGAGTTATTGTTAACTGGGTGGTTGTTGCAATTCCGGAAATAGTTGCATCAGTTAAAGTGATAATTTTATTTACAGTATCATATGCGGTAACAGTATTTGCAGCACCAACATTTAGACCAGCATTTCCGCTGACAATATCTCCAGTATTGATACCAACAACTGAATCTAGACGAATAGTGCTAACACCAGAAATGACGGTTGTCATTACTGTTCTGGCGCTGGTTACATCACCCAAAACAATAATAGGATCATTAATATCAACCGTCGTTGAATTTACTGATGTTGTAGTTCCATCTACTTGAAGGTTACCTTTAATGATGACTGTACCTTCATTACTCAATCCATCTGGATATGGATCTAAATAAAGTTCATTCCCTGCAATGGTAGATATTACATTATCTTGTATTTTAATTTGGTCAACTACTGAATATCCAGTAATATTAATGTTTCCACCAACATTCAGATTTTTTTCAATTCCAACTCCACCTTCAACTACAAGAGCTCCAGTATTTTTATCTGCAGATTCTGTAACATCTCCAATATTAATTGCCACTCCATCAGCAAATGCCCAGTCTGCACCTTCAATTTCAAATCTATTATCAGTTGCTTCATCATATCTGAGTTTTACATCTTTATTATTACCAAAACTGAGATAATTGTCATCTACAATATTAACTTCACCAGTTCCATTTGGATCTAAAATAATATCACCATCTGTATTAGTTGATGAAATTGTATTTACATCAATGCGGATATTATCAACGTTCCATTGATCGACTTTAAGTGAAGAAGCCCCAGCGAGTCCAGAGTTTGCTGCGGGGGCAAGAACTGCTACAACACCATTATCAGAATTTCTAGTATTTTGGACACCAGCAATTGTTCCTGGCTGATGCTCCATCATAGATGTGTAATAATAACCACCGACTGGATTTACATTACTACCATCATCACCTACAAAAATTCTATCTTTATATTGATTAAGACCGCCGTAACTTCCAATACCTGTTACATATGCTAATTCACCCCAATTTAGACTAGAAGGTTTGTTAGTACCCGAGGATCTTTTGATCCTGATAATACTTGCCATTTTAGAAATTTCCCCCGTTGATGTCTAAATTCTGTGTTGCCCCTGGTGTAAGGGTTAATGTAGCGTCCCATTTTCTAGTGGCACCATTATAAACTAGAACCATACCATCAAGTAAATTTGTTGCATTAACGTCACTAAGTTCAGACAAAGAAAGACCTTGAGCACCAGCAAGTGAAGATATAACTTTTACTGCAGGTTGTTGTCCTACTCTGACCTTAATTTCTGCCATTTATAAACAGTTCAGGATCTAAAATATATTTATACTTGATTAAATCCAATCGATCCAAAGGAAGAAATAACTTCTTGTTGTTTAAAATAAAGTTTTATATAAGATTTTGCAATATTTCTAAGAGTATCTACACAATCAATATTATCAATTTCAGATGCAACTTTAAAATACTCAAAACTCTTGCTAAGATTTTCTAAATTAATTTTATCTGGATCCATTAGTAAGTTCCCTCAGTAAAGATTTAATTTCATCAATATCTTTTTTTATTTGATCTAATTCACTTTTTTCCCTTTGGCGTTGTTCTTTTAATCTCATATATTGCACATAACCAGATTTATCATTATTAAGAATAGCACCACTATCACGATCTCTAAAAAGATTGTTGTGACCTTCAACTGGAATTAAATTATTATTATTTGTCATATTATGCGAGAGCAATACATCTAAAATCTTTAAGTTTTACCGGAGTTGATTCATTTGTTGAAGACATTACGATCTTAATTGCAAATCCATTAAATTGATCCAGATTATTTGCGGTGAATTGATATTCGGAAAAACCAATTGGACCATTTGGTGATACAAAGGCATCTGCTCTTCCACTATTTTTATTTAAATTTATTACACGATCACCAAACCCATCACCATCAGTATCAATTAAATTATCATAACCTGGAAATGGCACATAACTTTGTTGAATATCGCTAGAATCTGCTTTAAATAATCTGTAAAAGACTCTAAAATCGGCGCTTTCTTGTCTGTTTGCTGCAATAAGAACTCTTAAACTAGTTGCTGGTTGAGCAAGAGAAATAACCTGAGTAACAAAAACTCCACCATGAGGATCTTCAATAATTTGATTTGCCCTAGAATCTTCCACATAATCACTAATTGGATTATTTGATCTATTTCTTCCAAGAATGAAAGTAGCATTCTGAATATCCATTACTGGCGAAAGATTTTCATCCTCAGTTTTTAAATCAACTTTCAAGGTTAAAGATTTATTTGATGGCAGAGTTGTTAATCTTGTATTTTCATTAATTTTAGAAGCAACCATTCGGGGAGTTGGATAATGAACAACCGCATTCAATGGAATAGGATCATAACCTTGATCCAAGAATGATACTTCGGATCCACCAGCACTAGTCCCAGATATTGTTCTGAGTTGTGCTGATGCCGCTGTTCCTTTACCGGGAGTAATTACATTGAATAATGGTTCAATAGAACTAAATTGATGATTTTGAGAAATTTTAGATGTATCTCCACCAATTGCCTTTTGACTGTTAAAATTAAGCATCGATGCTCCACTAGTTCTACTTGTCGGAGTGCTTCTATCGAATTCTAAAAAGAAATTATCTAGGTTCGAACTTTCCGAATTATAATATGCAGCAGGAGTGTCATGAACTGAATTAATTCTTATTAAAGAAACACCACTAACTTCATATGGTTGTACAAATTCATCAGAACCATGAGAAGTTTTAACAGATCCTCCCAATGCTCTACCATCAATTGTCAAAGTTCCAGCATTACCAGAAACCTGAGTAATAGCACTATAAGATATTACCTCATTATTCAATAGTGCATATCCACGGCTTGTTGTTATACCCTCAAATGTACTAAAAATAGTAGTATTTGCAACTGATACAACTGTATCATTTAGTCCAAAAGAAGCAGTTGTTGTAGTTTTTTCTCTATCGGGAATAATATCCACAATTTCAATTTTTCCATTTCCACCGTGATTGGCGTGATTATATTGCTTGATTCTAAAAATATTTCCAGAATACTCATCTGCAATAAGAGATGATGAAGATACTGTTGCAGTGGCAGTTGTTCTTGATGATTCTAAGTTGGGATTTGTATAGTAAACAAGAGTAGCAGAATTTGTAAAGTTTTCGCCTTGAACATTGGTAAGATAAATTGCGTCTGCTGCACCGCGTGTTTTAATTCCAATCTTAGCCCCACTGCCACCACCAACACTAGTGGAAGTAATTCCTAGTATTTCACCAGTTACATATCCATTTCCAATAGAAGTAATATTAACAGTAGAAACTACAGAACTGGAAATTGTAATAGTTGCCTGAGCACCTGTGCCCTTACCTGTGATTGAATACAAGGGAACGGAAGTATATGTTCCATTTGAATATCCAACACCAACAGCTACAATACCAACCGACCCAGTTCCTGTCGCAGAAATTGGTCCTCCCAAGTTTTCAACAATACCGACGATGCTTGGACTTGATCCCTCACCAATCTTAGTTCCGGGAACAACAGCAGTATTAAGTGTGCCGGAAATTGATACTTTTAACTTTCTTGGCAGAGTTTCTATTGGATTGTTTGCTAGTTTTCCGATATTTGTTCCTGTTGTTGTAATATCAGTATTATAGAATGTTACTGTTCCTGAAGGTACAAATTTTGCCTTATAAAGTTTGAAGGTTAAATCTTGATATTGGCTTGCCGTCCAAATAGTTCCGTTCTGAGACTTAAACAGACTGCCACCAATATATTGTTTAGTAACAACAACATTTTGAACATCTGGTAGGTTCTTGGTTTTAACAGTTTTTTGTCCCATTGTGGCAGTCCACATTTCATAAGCATCAGATGCTGGTGAAAGAATAACAATTGCATATTCTTTACCTTCTTCCAAGTATACCGGAGATGAAAAACGAATTCTTGTTGGAATTGGCTCGGGTATACTAGGTCTATCATATCTACCCCAATTTGGATCCTTTAAAATATCTTGCATTCTTGGTCCAATTTTACCAGTGTAGACATTTTCTAAGAAATATCTAATATCAGAGTCTGAAAATCCTTGTGATTTTGCATAAGGATAATCTACTTCATAACCAAACTGTCCGGGCGTAGATCCGCTTGCAGCATCATCAAATCCAGCCATACTTTTAACACCGAATGTTGTTTCGGCAATGTTTATCTGACTTGGATTTAGAGCAACCTGGGTATAATCTTGAACTAAGAATGACGTTGGAGTTCCCAACTCAACGGTTCTAAGTTCAACATAGATTTTTGCACTAGGATCTTTTGATGCAAAGTATAAATCAAATGAGGTTAAGAATGCACCCTTCCCATCAACAGTAAATGATTGTGCAAGGGGATCTCTATGCACTGCTTTTGTTTCAACTTGAACTTCCGTCGGCTTCGTAGCAGGTTTAGGTGGATTTCTTACAGCAACTCTGCTGGTTTGTTGTGTAAGAATAGTTCCAGAACCACTATATGTTCCAAGAGCTTCGCTTGCAAATACTGTTGATCCAGGAAGAGGAGTTACTCCTGGTGGAACGGCAGTAACTTTTACAGTTTTTGTCCCACTAGTAACTTTTATTGCTGGTGGTGGATTAGAGTTTGGATCTCTGAAGAAAAAGTTTGCAACAATATCACCCCAGTTGTCTGATATCAATTCTGCTTTGGTTATAGTTGCAGTAGCACCGCTAGTTTCACCAACTACAGTTGCGCCGGACGCAACATATCCATAGTATTTTTCTTCAATGGCAAGAGCTCTAACACCAAAGTTAATTAGTTTTGATGTTGCAGAATAAGATTCTCCTGGTGCTGGTCTAGATTTGTCATAAGGATCTACACTATAAGTTTCAACAAGAACTGATGGAGATCCAAGTCCTGCTCCAATATCAGGACGTGAAGTATCCCCAAATTTATGATTTGGTTGTTGAACTCTAATATATCCAATCTGTTTTCCAGCAAAATAAATACGCGCATTTTCAAAAACTCGAAAAGTTCCAGATTGCATTGTAATTTCACAAAGTTTTGGGATGACATCAACCTGTTGACTATCCAAATAATGATAGTGTTTTGTAAATGGTCTTAATCCATTAGCATTAAAATATACATTTCTAGAACGCATAAATGGGTCAATAGTTCCATTTATCTTAATATCTTCTACATAATTAAATTCTCTAGAAGGTCCAGTTAGTTTTGTTATATAATCGGTTGTAGTAGTTGTTATCGTTATTTCTTTTTTTGCGGCAAATAGTACATTTTCATTAACTTGCGTGTTTGCCTCCTGAACCCATTCTGCTCCAGTAGATTCAGTTCTATTATCATCAATGTAAATAGTTCTAACCCAGTTATCAGATGCTGGATCCAATTCTACACCACCAACAAACACAATAACATTAAATGGATTTACATTCTCTACATTTGTGGCGTGTGGTTGCTCAATCCAATCAACCTCGGTATATGCTAATGTGAGTAAGTCTCCAGTTTTTTGAATATTTGGATCTAGTAGTTTTAGATTTTGGCTTATATCTGTCGTTGATCGATCAATACCAGGATCTAACGCCAACTCTGCTGGAATCGACCAGAAGTCAACAGGAATAATTCCAGTAGGATCAGATTTACTAATATCAATTGTTGTATATCTCTTGTCTGCAAGAGATTTGTCTTTAAAACTAGTTACAACAAATCCAGATTTAAATCTATTAAGTCCAGTTGCATCCGTAACCTCAAGAGTTTGCGCCTTTAATTCCAGCATACTTAAACTCGTAACATCTTCTAGATTTTCAATTCTTTGCTCAAGTTTTGCAATGTCGCGCATTGTAAATCTTCTATTGTCTCTCAATAGAATTTTTGGATCTTTTTGAGGATTGAATAGATATGCTGGATAACGAATTTGAGACAATTCCATTGCATCATCAGCAAGAATTGGGGCACGTGGATCATCATTTGATTCTCCCAAAACGACTTCAACTTCTCCAAACCGATTGACCGTTACAAGATCAACTCTTGGCAAATAGTAACTATATCCAATAAATGAAGTTTCATCGGGGGAAACTATGTATCTGAAATTACTTTCATAAGATCTTGAACTAAATGCAAATGGTGAAGCATTTGTTGTTGAAGGATCAAATTCCTGAACTCTTGGTCTAAAATCGAGAATATCAGAAACACGATTTCCATCTGGAACTGATGGTATATCATTAGAATACCTATCTTCAGTATAAGAATTTACTGTGAAAATATCCCCACTATTTCCACTTGTTACCTTATAATAATCTAAAATTACTAATAATTGACGAGCAGGAATTGCACTTCCGGATTTTCGTATTAACTTAGAGTAGTCGCAGTATTGGTTTTTATGACCTTTATCTAAAATATAATTGGTAGTTCTATTAATATAGCTGCCTGGTGTTATTTGCTGGATAATTGCATTAATAGAAGATTCTTTAAAGACTACATTTTCGCCAACTTCAAATTTATTTTCATTTAATGGCACAAATTCTATTGTTGATGATGTTTTGTTAACTATTTGTGCTACTGATCTACTATTTTGTCCTACCAGTTTTTCTCCGGTAATAGCATTTGTATCCAATGTCAATCCAGTTGCAAATGTCAATTTATCTAAAACTGGAGTAGTCGTATCTGTTGATTCATATACTGCTCTTATATTGACGACATCAGAAACATTCAATGATATTTCTTTATCCTCAACTCTTAATCCATAATATTTACTTGTGCTTAATCCGGTAGCAGATGATCCAGTTTGTGTAGAAATTCCACTAGTTCTAGTAACAGATATTTGTCTGCTTCTTATAAAATCTTTCGATTTATTTGTAACTTGTCTTTTCTTTAATGTTGCAATAATAGTAACATTGGATTGATTTATTCTCAATCCAGCAAAGGTTGCTGTATTTCCATTTGCACCAAGTGTGAATTTGCCAGAATTTAATTCATCGGTAATTCCATCACTATAGTGTATTGAATATCTTTCGGCATCAAAAGATTCAAAAAATACACTAGTAATTCCACTCGTAGAATCTAATGCATCAGATGTTGTAATTATTAAAGATCCAGATGCATTTGTTGATTTACCTGTGATTTGTTTTGTAATCGTAAGCTCTGATTGAGATAAATCAACGGAAGCAATATTTAATTTTGGTAGATTTGTATACAAACCAGATGAACTAAGATTTGTTATTTTTGGTTCCATCAAAGAAAATACTGAGTCCCCATCCTCTACTGCTGCTCTTGCAACAGAAGTAATAGCAATGCCAGCAGCTGCAAGTCCTATTGAAGTTCCGTCTGGAGCAATACTTGCAATTCTATTGTAGTTTGGATCATTTTGTCCACTTTGATATTTAATTATCGCTTCTGTTTTAATTCCCGTAACACCACTGAAAAATCTTCCGGGCACTTTTCCCGTGTTCCCCCCACTAACTGTTAATTTATCTGTAATAGAAAAATTAGGTGGGGTTCTTTCGTATAAAACTGCATCTGCAAAAAAGTCCGTTTGTAAAGCACTATTCAGAGCAGTCGAATCTTGATAAACGGATTTAATATCTTCTACCGCATATGCATTTAGTGCTTGTATTCCGATTTTAAATTCTGGATTTTCATTAATAATAACTTGTTCACCAACCAAAAATGTTCCAGAAGTTTGCGACAAACTATATGCAGAAGCATTTGGTTTCGCTGAAAGATAACCTGTTGCACCACTAGATAAACCTCTTATAATTGAAGTTAAAGGAACTTCTGTTGTAGTATAGTCCTTTGCAAGGTACAGAGTTGTATATGTTTGAACATCGAATAAGTATAAATCCCAAGTTGTACTATCTCCGGTATATGGCGCATCCGATACACCATACCAGTAAACTCTTGCCTCACCAATTTTAATTCCACCACCACCAGCAGTTCCAGGACCATCTCCGGAGGCATCTCTTCTCCTATTATAAAGTTCTATAATGTTTGCTTGCGTTGTTTGAGCACCACTCTGTGACGCACCAATGTTTAAATATGGAACCCCATGAACATTGTTAACCTTTAGAAGACTTCCCATTCCAAACGGAACCAAAGCACCATCAACTTTTTTGGTCGTTCTCGGTTTTGGAACATCTACTACTGCACCACCAACCAAATCAATATCAAATCCTCTTACATATGCGGTTCCAGCAGAAACTTTAACAGACATTAAACTGTCTGTTGGAATATTACCTTGTTCTGTTCTTTGTCCTTCGATATAAAGTCCACCATTGCCAATTTCATTGTTTAAAGAATCTGCAACCGATATCGTAAATGGATTTATTGCATAATTACCAGACTCTTCGAAGGTTCTTTTGGCGAAATAATCTTTAATTACGCTATATTCTGATTTATTTTGTAATTTTTTAATTTTACCCTGATCAACCTTAACTAACTCTACAAAGTTCGTATCATTAAAATCTAGTAGTTGTTTTTTAGATAATTTTACGCTAATTTTTAATCTATCGGCACCAGGAGCTGCATAATTAGTAAATCCTCTTGCATTATCATTCAAATCTGAATCATCATCGGAAGAAACAATCTCTTCAAGAATATCAAAACCAACTCTATATGATGGTTCATTATTATAAGGATCTAAGATAATTTGGGTATTTGGAATATCGACAAAAGTACCTCTAATAAAATATACTCCCCTTGAAACTCCAACAGCATATCCAGTAGCAGTTGCGTTAGTTGAAATAAGAGTTAAAATAGTATCCCCACTATTCAGAGTAGTATTTCCATAGGTTACATTTTCTTCAAGTGTTAATATCTCCCCATCTATAAATTCTACTCCCTCACCATCATTAGCGCCTTCATTATATTTGATAAAAAGTGTTATTTGTTCAACACCTTCATCTGGTGGTAAAAGATATCCTTTAATTGTACCAACAACTCCCGATGTTTGACCCTTTACCTTCGTGCCTCTACCAGTATTAGCATTTTTTAACGCATCAAGATAGACTGTAACATCAATGCCAAGATGATCATTATTTACTTTAATAGTTGTAAAAGCATTATCGCAAGTAACTCCTCCAGGAATTACCATGGAACCTTCTTTGAAGATGTGGCTTCCAAAAGATTCTATCTGATTTTGTAAAATAGACTGTAATCCTGTTAGTTCTCTTGCTTGAACGGGATATCCGGGTTTGAAAAGAACTCTATAATAATTATCTGCCTTATCAAAATCGTCATAATAAGGACTTACATTGAGATTAGTCTTTTGTGGCATTTTTTTAAAATTCCAATACTATTTTGATGTCTTCTTTTTGGCGGGCATTCCTACTAATTGTAGGTCTGTTGTCTAGGTAAATTATATCTCCCGATCCTTTATTTATTTCAGGAGTTGCTAACCCAGAAGTAAAGTTAACACCAAGATTAATTAGTTTCGTGCCTGTTGGATTTGTTGATATTCCAGAAAATCCAGTAAATATTGAAGCTGAGAATCCAGATGATTTTCCTATAACCTGATTAGCAGAGGATTCAAATGGATATAATCTACCATTTGTTGAAATTCCAACATAATCTTGTTGATCATATGTTGTTTGATTAAAATATAGAGAACGATCTGTAAAATATTTCAATATTTTTGCCTCACTATCCCAGGAAGCAACATAACCAAATGCTTTACCAGAACCACCAGAAACAATCTGCTCAATTTTTTCACCTACTGTTGGTGTTCCTGTAATAGATGAAAACATTATTGAATATAATCCAGTAAAACTATTATCCGTATATATTGCCAAAGATCCAAAAGCTGTTGGATTTTTTATAATTGATACTTGTGCAAAACTAGTATCAATTGGAAAATCTTTCGTAGAATCATCAAATCTTGCATATACTAAAACTTTATCAGTTCCTAATTCGGTATATATGTCGTAACCATGTCCTTTTGATGGAGGAATTATAGGAACTAACTTTGCACTAGTTCCAGTAGAACTTAAATTAATTGCTCCCAAATCAACTAATCCATAACTATAATTTTTTCCACCTGACGTTACAGCAGTATTTGTTATTTTTCCACCCTCAACATCTACTCGAACTCTACCTCCTGTCCCATTTCCAAGAATGTTAAACTCCTGACCCAATCCATTGGAATAATTTGCGCCAGATTTTTCAATATATACAGTTTTAATTTGATTATTGTTTTCATCAGAATCTGCTGATTCTCTAATCGCCAATATTTGAGAGTCTGTTGATGTCAACCAACCATTTGGAACAGTTATATATTCCGTAGAATCAAATTTAACAATATCACTCGGAGAGATAGTAAATAAATATTTCCAAATGTATCCATCTCCGCTGTCTCCGGCTCTTGATGGTTCTAGATCAGTAAATGTTGGTTCATCTTGCGAAACATTGCCCTTTGGATTTGTTCCACTAGATCCGTTTTGAATACAAACATAAACTCTGTAATCATTATTCATTACATAATAATTTACATCATATAGTCTGGATGAATTAGTTAATGGACTTGGATTAAGAATGCTATAATCATCCCTATACATTTCATATCTACTCCCTGCCGCCCAATCTATTCTTCTGATTATTCTTCTAATATTTGCAGAGGTTATTCTTTTACCATATAAGATAGTATCAGAATAGTGTTCTACATATGAGAAATTATCTATCGGTGCCGGAGGATTAATATTCCAAGTTGTAGATCTACCAAAACCTACGGTTGCTGGATTTGGCAATCCAACAACAATATAATACGAGTTATTTGTGGATTCAACAGAGTCTACAAAATTACTAGCATTCAAAATCCTAAATTGATCAGTAACAAGTGCTGACATTGTTAAAGTTAAACATTTTTTATGTATTTATATCCTATGTTTACAAGTTAGAAAGTTTTCTAATTGCACCACTATTTCTCAATCCAAATGTTCTTCTCTGAATAGTTGGAAATGTCGATAATCCAGAATCTACTATCAATCCAGTAACTCCAATAGAAATTGGATTTATTCTACTGGTAAAGTTATATAACCTTCCCCAAGAAACTCTACCTAGTGGCAGTGTAAGGGATCCTGTGGTTGCAATTCCAACAATATTGCTATCAGTCTTAATATTACAAATAATCTCGGCGTTAGGTCCAAAATTAACTTTAGAGTTCACAATATAAACATTATCTAAGAAACTAGTACCTATTCCTACAATAGATGTATTACCACTATTAACCGATGTTACACCAGTTCCAACGGTTGTGTTGTAAACCAAAATTGGATATCCTGGTTGCAAGTCGTTAGCATCTGAAGCATTGGCACGGAAATTAATCTTTAATGCCAGCGGATGGCCACCAATTCCTGTTGTGGTTGTAATACCAGTAATAATACCACTAAATCCCTGAACATTTGCAATACCTGTGATTTTTTCAGTCTCTATTGGGGGAACTTCAATAATAAGTTTTGGTGCAATCGTATATCCAAATCCTGGATTAGTGACTGTTACGGAAACAATCTGACCCCCAGAAACATTAGCAGTTGCCGTTGCGGTTATTCCAATACCAACACCAGTACCCAACCCAACAGATTCTAGACTAAATGTTCCAATACCAACTCTCGGAATAGAAATTTTAATTGGAACATTTGTCGAATATCCAATTCCTGGATTAGTAATTGTAATTGCAGAAATAGTTCCAGCTGCTGAAACCGTTGCGGTAAATGCTGCTGAAACTGGGTCTGTTCCCTGAACTATAAGTCCATCAACAGAAGTTATTGTGATTCCATAATTATTTTCTTCATAATTAAAGAATTGTGCATCATCAACAAAAATATCAGAAGTTCCCACTTCAATATCTCCAATAATTTTGGCAGTTGGATAAACAAATGGTTCAAGTGAATCGCGGGTTTTATAGACCACATCCCCCTTAATATACTTGTCTTTTTTTTGCTTAATCCATTCTATTGGTCTGTACAAAGACTCATTAATTCCACTTCCAACATAGGTATCAGTTTCAATAGTATCTGATCCATTAATATCTACAATTGTTCTATCTCTTTGTTGATCTGGTATTGATGAGTAAAAAGGATTTTTTCTAACAAATACATCGTCACCAATTTTCATTGTTTCATTAATATCAATCAATGAAATATCAACACCATTTTGACCAATATAAAAGAAAATATCAACCTTATCGGATGATTTTGGTGCTTCCGTAAATTCAAACGATGTTCCCCCAAAAAATCTATATGCAAAAGATGGTTCTTGTATAACACCGTTAACAAAAATTAAAAGCACAGCGTCAAGATTTATTGCACTAGAAAGTGGATTACTAGAATCAATTTCAAAACTTAACAATTGTCCATTATAAAATAAGGGAAATCTTGTTCTATTGCTATTTTGTAGTGTAGAAATACTATCAATATAATTCATTTCTCCAAAAGACCAAGAAGAGAAGAAATCTTGGAATGTTTCAACCACTTCAAGTTGAAATTCTTGTAAAGGTTGTATATAATCCTTTGCAGTCACGAGGCCAACTGGTTTAAATACATCTCCAATCTGGAATGCATATCCTGGTCTTGATATTTGGAAAGATTCAACAATAAACAATGTTGAACCAATTCCAACAGTTGATGGTGATGGTCCAATTTTAACATTCATAAGTAAATTAGATCCAGTCTGAGTTGTTGATCCAACGCCAACTCTTGAAACGCCAATAACAGGTAGATTTTCATATATTGGTTCTGGTATGCTAATATATGGATCTACATAACCAGATCCACCACCAACAACGGTGAATGACAGTGTTCCGCCCGCACCGACTGTCGCAGAAATGGTTGCTGCTGATCCTGTATGATTAGAATCTGTAATACCTATTGAAACAGTTCCCCTATATCCAGATCCATAATTTAGATCATACCAAGGGAAGACAGTACCAAATCCAATATAATTATGTGGTAACGTGCTAGTTCCAACATTTGCTGCAAACGATTGTGCAGAAATGATATTAACAATATCATAAGAATAATCTAAACCACGTGAGGGGAAGTAAGATACAATTCCAGCACCAGATGGGCAAGTGAATCCCAACCCAACTAACTTAATTCTATCACCACCAACAAAACCATGATCAGTTGTTGTTGTTATTTCAATGATGCCAGTTTGGTTGTTATAAGATGCCGTGCTAATTGATTGTCCAGGACCCGTATGAGAGATGCCTGTTATGTTGATAACAGTTCCAGATCCATTTAATACAGTTTTTACTTTTGCTCCAACCAAAGGAGCATATCCAAGACCAGGCGTTGATCCAAGAGAAACAATTAAACCACCTCTTGGGAGTTGATTTTGATTAATGTCAAAATCAGATTTAATATAAGTTCCATCTGTTGAAGTGATTCCCGTAAATACAACACTAGAAATACCAGCAACGTTGTCATTTACAAATTCATAGTTATTTCCTGCATTATTAATTGTTGTTGGAGTTTGGAAAACTCCATTAATAAACAATATTCCATTACCAATAGAGACTCCTGTTGTATTAATTCCCTCAACTGTCATTGTGTATGTTTTTCCGATTCCGGTGAATTGATCAGAAACATCATCAAATATCATATTGGTGTCATAGTTTGATCTTAGGAAAGTTCTTCCAGCGTATTGTGCCCTTACATAAGGAAGATTACTTGCATCTCTTCTTGCTCTCGTATTTCCTTTTGGTGGATCTACGAACCAAATTTCGGTGCCAACAATATTAAAAGATCCACGATAAACTTGAACATTGGCACCATCATTGTGTGTTGCGGCGGTACTACCAGCAGATGCTCTAACAACAGAAACTGTTGGAAAAGTTGCAATTCCACTTGAATTAATAATACCGGTGATATTTCCGCCAGTATTTGAACTTATTCCAACTTCAATAACTTTCATATATTCATTATCAATTTTTAAAATATCTCTTGGTTGTATTGATGAAATGCCACTAAGATTAAATGTAGCAATTCCCGCACTAATTGATCCACTATTGTATTGAAGTTTATGAGATATTGGAGTAAATGTTATTGGTTGTTGGACAATACCATCAAGAGAAATAACACTCTTAGATAGTTTTTTGCTCATTTCTAACTCATGAGCATTGCCAAGTCCGGAGTTAGTAAATGTTATTGCAATACCCAAATTGGCATAAGATCTTTGTGTTGCTAATTTAAATGTATCTGGTGTGATAGCAATAGGATAAACTTTTTCTGGAAGTTTATTTGTAACAATACCAAGATAATTTGCCGTTGCTCCAATTCCGATTGCACTTTGTCCTACTCCAATGAACGTTGATTTTGGAGTGTAAGTTAATTCTTCTCCAGTGTTGAAGAAGTGATTTCTAATTGTAAATATACCTGTTGAAAAATCAACAGTAGCAGTGTCTGATGGGTCAAATGTTTTTTTGTAAATTGGAGTTCCTTCATGCTTTAAAGTAAAATTAACTTTGTTAGCTCTTGTGCCATTTATGCTGTCATATGCTGAAAGAAATATAGATTGAGTTGATTTTCCATATGTCAATACTCCAGGAGTATTTTCAAAATCGCTATAAGTATAGAAAACTTCATTAAATCCCTGAACATTTGTGTTCGAACTCAAAGAATCTGGATAAAAATTTAAATAGAATTTATTTCCAATAGTTTCTCCACCAAAAGTTCCAAGACCAGTTACATTATTGGATGGTGAAAATGGTCCAGGAACAATAGTCGTATTGATGCTGTCATTTAATATTGAAACCTGATGAATTGCAGAACTACTTCCAGAAGAAACTCTTACAATAGATGATACTGATGATATTAGTTCCAGATCAAATACTCCAACCATAACAGATGTTGTTCCAACACCAACAGTTGATTCCAATCTAGCACTTCTTTCAGATCCAGATGGTTGACCACTAACTAAAAATCTATATGTTCCAATGCCAGAACTAGTTGCAGCAAATCCTACAATACTTGCTTTAACATCTATAAGATTATTCTCTTCATTTTGAACTCTAAATGATACAATTCCAGAAGTGGAATCATAAATTGCAGTTACAAGACCAATAGATGACGAACTGTATGATTGAGTTTTCGTATCAAAATAATATTCACTTAAATAAGTGTTAGATCCATCAAAATCTAATGCAACTTCAACATAATTAACTTCTTTACTTAAATTATTTGTAATTTCTATATTTGCAAATAATCCATTAAAATTTATATTTGAAAATTCTGCAAGAGTTCTTACACTATTTGCTGTTCCAACGCTAGAAATTCCAATAATATTTGATCCTATTAAGTTAATAGATCCAAATGTATTAGTTCCTATTCCTGTTCCACTTTCACTCGAAGAAAAAGTCTTTTTCAATACCTTTATATCATGATCTCTAGTAAATCTATTAGTTGGTGTGAATATTAAGGTTTTTCTTCCAGAATCATCAACATTTGCGCTAAACTCACCAAGCAATTCATTCGTATACGCCGTATACTTTTCAAATAAAACAGAATCTAATGTTGTTGTTTGTAGAACTAATTCTGTTATTTGAGAATCATAAGTATCAGGATCTACAATTTGCACCGTATATCTAACATGAGTGTCAATAGCATCAATTTCTTCTATTTCCACGAAGGGATCTTCAAATCCCCTACTTGAAAATTTATCACTAATATCATCATGAATTAATACTCTGTTAGTTCTACATTCTGTATAATCTGTTAGTTTTCTATTTTGAATTTTGAGAAATTTAGATTGTTCTGGATTTGACCTTACTTCATAGTCAATAACATTATCAAAATTATTAATAATATCTACTCTCTTTTCTCCAATAACATCTAAAACCGTTATACTATTTGTTGTTCCAGACAATCCTACGGAAGCATTTGTTGTTGAGATAATTCCAACATCTGCAAAGTTTTTCAATCCTATTGGATGAACAATACTATTGACGGGTGAGGAAAGTTTATCCCAAGTTATAGGACTCTTAATTGAATATGAAAGATTTTGATAGTAATCATTATTTGGAGTAACTTGATAATCTTCACTAAGTTTTCCAATGTCATTTCTCCACCCAAGATTTTGTTTTGATGAATAGTTCGTTTTAAATCTGGATTTATTTTCGGTGACGGAACTTACATCTGCAATTGCACCACTCGTTCTTCCTTTAATCTGATTCCCATTTTTGAGCGAGTATGATCCATTAACTTTAATATACTCATCTCTTATAGATGATACATATAGATCTCTTTCAATAAATCCTGTCCCAGTATTAACAAATAATTGTTCATTTAATAAGAACGATCCCCTCTTTTTAATTACATTAATTTCTGGGTAATATTTTTTGTTTATAATGGTCGCATATCCAGATTGGAAAGTTTTAGCAATTCCGGGATTTGTAGATAAACCAACTCCCAATTCATCCACGACTGCAAAAGTTAAAACTGCCGGATTCGAATTCACATAAGACTGGACTTTAAAAAATCTATAATCATAGTCTTCTGAGTTATATCCAGTTCCATCGCCAATAAGTTCAATACCTTCAACAAAAATTTCATCATTATTGGCAAATAATGGAGATGTGAATCCTAAAATTGGTGTTGATATTGTACAAGTTGCAACCCCACTGCTTCCAGTTATGATAGAACTAATACCAACACCATTAGAATTATTAACAGCGAATATTTTATGCAAATTTGACTTTAATCCATATATTGGTGCTATTTGCAGCACATTAGAAATTGCGCCACTTGGAGTAACAGCAACTAATGAAGAACTATCAATAACTGTTTTTGTTTCGTCATTAAATAATATTAAATCTGGTGCAGTTAAGTATCTTGAACCACCAGAGACTATATCAATTTGATCAATAGTATCAGAATTATTTAAATTTACGATTGGATCAATAAACGCTTCTGGTGATAATGTTTTATCTGAAGGATATTCATATCCAATATCTTTGATTCTTACATTTTTAATCCTACCAATAGATGTAGATAAAGCAACAATATTTGCATCTTGACCATCTTCACTAGATACATTTTCAAATTTAGGAAGTTTTTTAAAATTAAATCCTTCAGAAATAATCTTTACTCTTCCAATAGAACCATTTATTGCAGTAGAAGATTTTGTCGAGTATTCTAGAATATTAGTTTGATCTTTAGCATATTTTAAAACAGTTGGAAACTGTGTTGGAGAGATTTTAAATGAATCTGTTGATACACCAAAGATCTTATATGTGCCATTATACTCACTGTCTATGTAATTAATCTGCGAATAATTGACAACATCCTTATCAGCAGTACTAATGTATCCAGACCTTTCTAAAGCGTAAAAAAGTTTAGATGGGGTGCTCTCAGAATATTCAATTGAAAGAGATGCTGTACCAAATCCAATTGTACCAATTCCTGCAACATTGAAGTTTCTAGAATCATTTGCACTTATAAACTCATTTTCAAATTTTTTATCTTTGAAAATTTTCAGTTTATATCCAATCAGATAAGAATCTCTAAGATTGAACTTTATAGTACTATTTTTGATAACATTAATATTTGGATTTATTGTTGCAAATGTGTGGATAGATGCGCCAGTCCCGACAATATTTACAACATTTTCGCTGGATGGAATTGTTTCATAGAAAGTTTCAGCAAGTCTAAACTGACTATTATTATCTTTAATTACATAATATGAACCTGTTTGCAAACCAGAAGCTACTTGAGTACTATTATAAAAAACTTTATCACCAGTCCTATACCCGTGGTTTGATAGTGTAATTGTATTTGTAGTAGTATTAATCTGTGAGGAATTAATTCCTATCGAATTGATTAATATTTTTTTCTCAGATTCATTAAATGCGAGTGTTAATGCGGCCGTGGTTCCAACACCAACAACAATATTTGGAGATACTGTCAGTTTAATTGAGTCGCCATTAGAAAGACCGTGACTTTGAGCAACACTTACGGTGGTAACTATCCTATCAATTTGACCAGTTACTTGACTGTAATTTGTCTGTAATAGATATTCCGAATTATTTGTACCATCGCTGTAAAAATACAATCCCTCACTATTTGTTGTCAGACCAACTTGCGTTACTAATCCGACATAATCTTTACCTTTATTAATGACATAAACATCAGATGTTAGCGTAAGTGTATTTGGAATTTGAAAAGTGTTTATGTTAGATGGATTATCTCCAACAATAAGAGAATCAACACCCGCAAGATCAGATTTTGTAAATGTTAGTTTTTGTCCAGTTTTGAAAGGGTGATTTGGAAAATAAATGCTTCTATGAGGAATAGATGCCGTTTGACTTGTAACACCTACATCGAATACTTTATAAACAGATCCGCCCGGAGTTGTACCAACACCAACAGAATTTTTAGCATTAAAATAAATTAAATCATTTGGTTTAGATTCAAACGGTAAAACCTTTGATCTACTTGATACTATAATTCTATCATTTATTATGTTTAAATTGCTGCCATAAGTATGCGCCACACCAGCACTAGCAAATCTCTTAATTCTCAATACACCATTATTATAGTCATTTAAAACTTTTACTATTTCTATACCAAGACTTGATTTTATTCTGATGCTTCCACCAATTGATACTGTTGGTCTAGTGGTTACAAAAATATCTTCTACCACCCCACCAGGAGTAGAAGAATAACTACTCATTGTTTTAGCAAGACCAACAGTTTCGGTTGTAAACCCTATTGATCTTGACCCAGAAAGATTATTAATTGAAGTTGAAAGACCACTAATTAAGACAGTATCATTGTTCAGCAAATCAAATCCAAATCTATAATATGCAGAAATAGATTGATCAGTATCCCATACAAAAACGGACGGATTATATGTTTCAAAAGATGTTTCAATCTGAGTAACATTTTTACCTATAAGTTCAGAAACTTCTGCTCTAAAACCAGTTCCTTCGGTACTTTCCTCATTAAAATTAATAGATTCTCCAATTCTATATCCAGTTCCACCGTCAATTATAGCAACATCATCAACACTGCCTTTTTTAACAGATTCGATAATTGTTACCTGAGGAGATATTTCATAAGGTTCGACAAGAAAATCATAATTGGCATACTCGTCATTTATTTTATATGGAAATGTATTTCTAATAAGATTTGAATTATTAAAATCAAAATCTTGATTTAAATATGAATTTTCTTCTATAAAAGTAGATCTAAATGTATTTCCAATAAAATATGGATAGAGTGGTTCCAAGGTATTGGAGATAGTACTTGTCGTTACACCAGCAAAATATGCATAAACTCCATTTGGAAATTCTGGAGTTTTGCAAAATCTACCATTATGTCTATCAAGATCACCAGTGCCAGTATATTCAAAATCTTCTATAAAAAATCCAGAATTAAATGATGGTCTATTATACACTTTGGCAGTGTTTAAAGAGTAACCCGGTGTTATAATTTTAACACCAGACTGAACATCATTTGAATTTGCATATCCATATGGTCCATAAATCGGATTTCCATCATATGCCCAACCAATAATTGGTGAGTGTGAAGATAAATCATCAGAATACTCGTTTGCTAAATCTGAAGAATATCCATAGATTCCATAAACAAGAGAATCATCTGTAAGATTTTTATTGAGGCTTGAAAATATTTTTGTAGATCCAGATCTAGCGTAAGATGCATACCTTTCAGCATCATTAACTGTTAAGTCTCTAACTTCGGTATCAAATATTGCTCCTGATCCTCTTGGTTTTACTTGAATTGATGCTGTGATTGCACTATATCCAATACCAGAATTGATAACAATAACATCTGTTATTTTTCCATCATTAATTACTGGTCTAAGTATTGCGCCCGTACCATTTCCTCTTGTAATAAGTTCTGGTATTGAATAATATTCAGATCCAGTGCTTAAAACTTGAACATCAATTACTCTACCATTAGAAACAATTGGATTTAATTGGGCATTTTTTCCATTTTGGAGAGTAATTAATGGTTTTTTATGCAAATTTAATGTTGTTGAACCATATTCAGTTCCTTCTTCGTATAGATATGCCCCCACGATTTCACCCGTAACAATCGGAGTAAATGTAAAATTGCCAGTAACTGTGGATCCATAAGATACATTTGCGGAAACTTCAATTGGAGGATATTGAAAAATATGATATCCAGATCCAGTTGATTGAATATCAACATACTTGTTTCTAACAAGATCAGTTGTTATTGTTGCCCCCGCACCAACATTAATTAACCTGAATGAATCGGAATCAATAACATTTAAAGAATATCTAACAGTTGTAGATAGTCCAGAAATTTTTGTACCTGTTGTTGAATATAAAACAATATCTTCGGTTTTAAATCCATGATCTTTAAACCTAATTGTATTATAATCTGTAGAAATTCCAGATGATTCAACTCTTAGTTTTCTGTATTGATATCCTGATCCACTTTGTAGAACTTTCACATTTCTAAGAGTCTTTTTAGGTATAGTTCTAAATTTGTGAATGCCGGCGAAAGATGTTGAAGTTGAAAAACCAATTGTGTTGATGCCAGATAGATAATCTGTTTGTGTATTAAAAAGTTTAATAGTTCTGGTATTTACAAATTTGGCAATGTATTCGTCACCACTTACCAGTGTTCCAGTTGGAGTATTTGAAATATCACCAGCAACTCCTACTAGTATTGGATTATTTCCATTTTGATTGTAAATTATTCTTTCACCATCAGCAAAATTGTGGAATGTTGTAAATGTAATTGTTTCATCGGTTAAATCAACACCACCACCAATCGTAAGTGCTCTACTATCAAATTCAACTTCTCGATATCTCTCTCCTACAATAGGTTCTAAAATACAACCAGATCCGTTACCGCCAGTTAAAGTAACTGAAAGAGCAACATCAATATCAAAATCCTGAGGATCAACATATACCGCCTTTACACTACCATCAATAATTGGTTCAACAAGGGCAGTGACCCCTGTTCCGATTGTAGATCCTGTTGAAATTAAAATCTTTGGTGGATTAACTACATCATAATCTTTGCCAGAATTTAATACATTAAATTTCTTAATTGGCCCATAGTAAACTTTATCAAGTGATTCTGGTGCAGAAATTTCTACACCATCAATTAAAAGACCGATTCCACCAATCACATTGTTAATTGATTTTCTCAGTGAAGTTCCCGAATTTAAATTAACTTTTTCAATAGGAAACTTTCTTAAAATTTTATTTGGGGAAATAGTTCTATTTTCGTGTCTTTTTAAAGTAAATGTATGAGATCCTGAGGTTAAAGTTTGTCCAAATTTAAGATACTCGGATCCACTCAAAAGTGATTTAGATGCATATAATCTTATGCCGTTAATTCCAACTAATTTTACATAATATTCAGATCCAGATGTCAAACCAGATAATGAGTTAGTAGCAGTATACACAACAATATCACCATCAATAAATCTTACAGAGGAAGAGAATCTGATGATCGAATACGCCTGAGCAACATCGTCATAATCATCAAGGTATGTTGCAGAACCATTAGGAATACTCGATTCTATAATATTATCAGTAATTTCATATGATGGTAAAGAGTTTGATGCTGTGTATCCTTCTTTATCTTTATTGTTATAAACATTTAAAGTATTCGAAATATAATTATTATTTCCCAATAATAGTGGAACTAATGCACTTGTTGCCTTTTTTATCTTTCTTCTAATATCATAGGATTGTGTTGAAACAGCAGAAAATCCTGAAAGATTACTTAAAATAATCTGGTTCAATGCACTATTAACACTAGTAACTACGGCATCGGCAGAAGCAACATTATTCGTATATGCAAATAAAACATCAACAACATCACCCACACGTAAACTGGACTTATCAATCAGACTTGATAATGTAAA